>Ga0065711_1028346_pt1 | contig 41794 bp, 24 predicted proteins | sample Hoacrofraction12_FD_59098 | JGI IMG/M metagenome (GOLD analysis project Ga0065711, IMG submission 59098) | Hoatzin crop microbial communities from Cojedes, Venezuela - Epithelial fraction 12 v2 (version 2) | ecosystem: Host-associated > Birds > Digestive system > Esophagus > Crop | place...
CCTGACACCCACCCTTGAGATATTTATAAGCATTTATAAGGTCCCCTCTCAGCCTTCTCTTCTTCAGGCTGAACAAGCCCAGCTCCCTCAGCCTTTCCTCATAGGAGAGATGCTCCAGTCCCCTCATCATCTTTGTAGCCCCATCGCCCTCATCATCTTTGTAGCCCTCCGCTGGACTCTCTCCAGTAGCTCCTCATCTTTCTTGAACTGGGGAGACCAGAACTGGACACAGTACTCCAGATGTGGCCTCACCAGGGCAGTGTAGAGGGGGAGGAGAACCTCCCTCAACCTGCTGGCCACACTCTTCTTAATGCATTCCTGAATGATTCCTGAACTTTCATATTAGATTTCACTTTGAATTAACTCCTGGCTTTGCCTGGTTTTCTGGGTTTTTTTAAAGGTTCCATTTTATCTTCCTGATTTGTTTTTGCCCCATTCATTGCACATAGCCAAAACAGCACTTTATCCAGCATATTTACTCATTTCTTCCACGTCTCTATTGGGGGAAAAAACTCAACCAAGCAAAATCCCCCACACCACTATGTACCTGTAACACTTTCAGGAATCTCAGTTTTTAAAGAATCATCAAGTTATTTGATATTTAAGATGCTCTGGTTTTGAATTTTTAATACTACGCAGGGTGCATACTTTTCACAGGTTCCTGCTGCAACTTTTCTCACTTGTTTGCATTATTCTTCTGTTGAACCATCTAGCAATACTGTACACCAGGTTCACTAATATCTTTAATCACCCCTTAGTAGCCTCACAAATCAAACCAGAAATTGATCCACTATCTCCACTGGAAAGACAACCATCTTACATATTTATTTGTTACATTTGGGGTTTTTTTCCAATATTGCATATTATGTCAAACAATAAACTGGGAGACCAGAGCTTTCAGAAATATCAGGTTAATGAGCTAAGCTACTACAAGACATCATCAATTTACCACATTTGCACGCTCTGTCCCATAAAAATGATGTCTGTCTTTAAAAATATGCACAGTGTATACTGGATACCATCATTAAGAATGAAATACCAGTAATAATCACAGATTTAGAAAAAACCGCTAAACACTGTACAGAATTACAAAACGCACTGACCCCTAACTCAGGAGGCACAATCAGCTCTACGTGAGCAATTAGCCACATCCTCTTCTTGCCTCATGTCTTTGTAACCTCATTAAACCTAATACTTCCCTCGCTTTTGTCTTTAGCACATTGTTCTGATCATAGCTGCATCATTCTTTGAGCCACTTAAAAAAGCATCACATCTAAGGCCAGAGTACAATCATTACACTACAGCTTCAAGAGCTATTCATGTATAATTCAACAATTTTTGCTCTGAATTAGATTATTATTCATAGGATCTGGTCTAAAGGTTCTTTTTTTCTTCAAGCACAAAGAGCTCGGCTGTGCTTAGAAAGGTAATGCTCACTATAGCTAAATACTAACAGAAGCCTTTAAAATGCTATTTTAGCCTGTAAAGTGCATTCACCCCTCAGCCTCCATCCTGCTCATTTACAGGATATACAAAGGCTACAGTCGTAGTAGTCAGAGTGGAGGCAAAACCTGAAGCAACTGCAAAGCTAAAAGAACAACCTAAAACTTCCAACATTTGGTCTACTTACCAATGAACTTCCTCCAACAAAATCTCTTGTGCCACAAAATGGTATAAAACCATTTAACCTTAATCTACTTCCATTAGGGGGATCTGAAGGATCCTTCAACATTATTAGAAAAATGTTTTCTTGAAGACTCACACTTACTCTTAAAAGTAACTGAAAAAATGATACAAGATGCACTACGGGGTTCTGCTGCCATGTGCATTTTCTTCATTCCCAGGTAACACAGATTAACTATGTCTATAGTGGATTGATGAGTAAAATCCCTCTCATATTTTAAAGTCACATTCAGTTTTACTTGTTCATCCAATAACAAAATATTCTGCACCTTTGATAAGGATGCAAGACTGGAAATCCAATTACAATCCCCTGCAAACACTCCAAGTTTACAACGCTATCAAAAGTAAACTAGATGGGAATCCAAGGGTGAAACTATACATGAATGAACAGTTAAATACCACTGCATGGAAAAATTAGATGAGCTGGAGAAGGTGGTATGTGTATGCTCTAAACATACTTAGTTAACTGACAGAGATATTTGCTAATTCAGATTTGTTACTAACCGTCAGCATAAACTCTAGGAGAGGAGGTACTCAACATTTTCTTCAGTATAACTGATGAGTAACACCTCCACTCTATGGAAACATACACATAAAATGCAATTGATGGGCAAATCCTGAAGGGCAGGGAAGACCACGCATAGCGTAGCAGGATGAGCAATAAGAATTACAGCAGAAGCAGAAGTTTCCATAGCTAACAATATGAGTTTCCCACACACAGAGCAGTATCAGTATGCAAAAGTTCTCAGACTGCACGAAGTGACATTACTTTTACTGACACAACTTGCTCCTATTAAAATATGCCAACATTTGCCCATTTGGGGAATTTTTCAGAAAATGAATCAAAATATTATTGGCATATGAGAAGAATACCAGGTGTTACCTGCTGTGAGATAATAAGAAACCATGCAACTCCTTCACAGCAAGCACACACTGCTCATGGAGTCACTTGCCCACACCCAGCAGTGGAGTTGGGAGCACGCTAGCCAGCGAGCGAGCCCCACCACGCATGTGACCGGCGTCTGCAGAGCAGCCCTGGAAACCACCCATTCTAACGATCCCGGCTTCTCGCCACGTGCCTCACTAGGCCTGCGGCTAGGACTTTGTCCATGGAACATTTCAGCCAAGAGCTCACCAGAAAACTGCCTAGAAAAGGTGCGAATGCATACACACGTTGGTGTTACATAACGCACATGTGTCACATCAAACCTACTGTAACTGACCAGCCCAATGTCTTCAGTTCCGAACATCGCTCAGACACAGACATGCCATACAGGCAGAACAGGCATCATATGAGATGAAACAGAGCCTCAAGGTTAGGCAGTAACCATGGTTTAAGCACTACCCCGCATAATGCTCAGTTACAGCCTAAGACAGGTTTTCGTTTAAACTAGTAAACGAATTTTACTCTTCAGCAAGATGCACTTCAAAATAATATTTGGCGTCTGTATTACTGTGCTGGAGTGGCATTACTTTTTACATTAAATTGAGAAACATTAGCTTTCTGTTCACTTATTTTGCCAACAGCTTTTACATTCAGTTAATTTTACTTTTGACTTTTACTTCTCATTTTAAGCCTAGGTATTGACACACACCATCTTTTTTCCAAATATATGAATAAAGTCTTTACCTCAGGGCCAGACTCTAAAGTTTATCTAACCTGGGGCTTCCTTTGCACCCAGAGATGCCGTAGATTCCAATCTCAAGAATTAAGCTGCAATATGTAAAGGATGTGTAAGGCATTTTGATGAGGTAGGCTCAAGTCCTGCAAAATCCCTATAGATAAGCCCCAACATTCTGATCCCAATAACTACCTTTATTAGTCATTGCTATCTTTAAACAGAGTCATCAAGGATATACACTTTTTTCTTACTTAAGCAATAATGTCGGACATACACAAGATAGGAATAGAGTACAGTCCAGGTGGGACAGTGTTACAGTGGCCCTACCCAAGAACTGTAAATTATTGGAAAGGTTTTTATTAATTTCATTAGTCATTCACTGTCAAATAAAAAGCAACTGTATGTGGTACAAAAACCTCTCTTTTTCTGAGTGTGCATATATCTATAGAATTTGAATACCTCTAAAACAGCTCATGTTACTTCTTCCATCTAGTCTACATAGCTCAGATACTAAATCTAATAATTGCAATGTAATTTCTACCTACCCTTTTGTCATTAGCAATAGTGTATTTTTTTTGTTTACCTAATGTTACCCAAAGCCACTGCAGAAAATTTTTCATACAAACACCTCCTGTATGTCGACCAGGTGGGACAGAGTAACACTGAAGTAACTAACAACTTCAAGAACCCCTTCGAGGATGTTATCTCAGTTCTGTTCGTTTTCAAAATGCCTGTTTAACCTCTAATTTGTATAGTTTAAACCTCGGTAAGAGTCTGGACAGAAATGACTGCAGTTTCAGGCTGTTTCTTCAAATTACATGATATGCAAACAGTCTAAAAAAAACACATTGGTGTAAGATGGTTCTCATTTTCTTTAACACTGCAGGAAAACACCAGCATCTTTCCATCAATACTTTCTTCCTCCTCTGCAATTTGAACACACAGTCTCCTTTGGAAAAGACTGTGTTTACAAATTTCAGCCCTCCTTCACTCCCAGGTTGTACATGCTGAGACAAGACGAAGTCACTCACATTTTCCAATCTCATATAAATGCCAACAAATTACTTTTAGGCAATTTTCAGAAATGCAAAGAAATAAAAAACAGAAGTATTTTGCAGTCACTTCAAATTCTGACATGGAGCCGCATGCAGCTAACCTTTGTGTTTCCCTTTTTTCTCCTTTCTGGTGCTGCCAGTCTGACAGCTCGCAGCTGCTGCCTTGGTTTTTTTAGTTGGTTTCGGAGCTTGGGCATCCACTACCACCTTTACATCTTCCTGTTCGGCCTCCTGCACTGCTTGGGAGATTCGGGGTACCCCAGCAAAAAGAAAAACACAGAGAGAGAGGAAAGAAACAGAGAGAGAGACAAGAGAGAACGAATTGAGAACTCTGTGAAGGCATAAAAGAATAAGCAGGCACAGCAGAGTTTGATATTTCAGACAATTCATGCAGAGAGGAGAGCCAAATAAACCAGAATTTGCAAAGCTACAGTAAAAACCTAAAAGTGTTAGGTTAGCTGGGGTGTATTTCCTAGCTTTTTTTCCTCCTTCCAGTAATATATCAGCTCCTCACTTTCAGGCCAAAAGTGACATCAGAATATTAATGCACTGCTGAGATATTGCAGGAACCACTTTTCCTCATAATAAAGCTCTGTCAGACTGATCATCAACAGTGGCAGCATGAAGGCAGAAAAAATTTATTTAGACTTTGCAGTGCCTATGCTTAAAGCTGTATCTCAACCCCATAAACAAGGAATCTTCAGAAAGTTATTCTCAAAACACATCTTGCACAACTGTATATATCACAGTATGATGAGTAGAATGGTCATGCATTTTATGATGAAACTATACCCAAGCTGAAATTAAAAACTCGTCCTACTTTGTAACATACACAAATCAATTAATTCCTTAGAAGTCTCACCATAATGCGTATGGCACAAACCGTGAATGTCAGCATAATTCATGCAATGCTAGCTGTTTTCAAAGTAAAAAGAGGCTTTATAATTTCCTAAAAGCATAACGCATTTTGAGGTCAATATTTGAATCTGTGAAAACACCACACACAGTAACTCTTTCTTCTGGCCAGGCCAAGTCTTGAAGTGAAATAATACTGAGTTTACAAAGGCCTAAAAGCAATTACCTTTGTGAAATACATAAAGGAATCATCAAGCTTCACACCCGAAAACAAAACAGCCCATAGACGGGCACTGAGAGATTTTGGTGGCAGCTGCTGGTCACTGGTCATTGCTAAGCCCCACTGGCTTCACCTGGTGAGTGTGGATTACCTCAGAGCAGTAACACCCTGGGGCCCTTGGAGCCTCCCACTGTCCCTTTCTTTTTCCCAAAACTAAAGTGCCTTCTTTAAAAGGATAAAAAAAGTCCATCAAGGAACCTTCCTGGAAAGAACTGGTTGCCCATAAAATGACTTTTAAAAGTAGCCCGACAAACTCCATAAACCCTCCAAAGACCCAATGATGCTCAACGACGTGTGGACTGCCAGCAAGCTCTCTCTGAAGAGGGAAATTCTCCCTAGGCTTCTGGTCTGTGAGGCAGCTTTCCTTTTCACCAAATCCTTCACGTGCATAAACAGCAGCAGAAACACCAAGGAGATTCTCAGAGGAGTAAGATGAAATGGATTTAGCCATGTCTGTGTAGATTGTAGCTTACAAGCCCACAGCTACCCTCCCCAGCACAGCAATCTGTTATAAATAGCATTACATTCACAACACAATGAGCATCTGAGGCACTCCATAAACACACACTTCTTTTCTCCTTACGCAGAGGAAGAGTTCAAGTTTTATAAGGAATATACATTATATTAGCAGAGGAGTGACTAAAAGCCCTAAGAAACTGCTCGTCACTGTCCAGCTCCTCATTCCCGTCTTTATCAGACACTAACCGCAGGACTGCAGTCCTTTTGCTGAGTGTAAAGGGAGTGCTGGAAATAAATAAGGCATAACCAAAGGAGTGAGCGGACAGGACACCAGGGAAAATGGCACACAAAAGGCAGTACACTGGGTCCTGTTTCCACAGGCATAGCAGCCTCGGATGAAGCAGGGAACCAGAGAATCCCTGCTCCACAGTCTTTAAATACCTGTGATTTGCCAAGCCAGCAATCTGTCCTATATTTGTAGTTCAGTCTCTCTTTAAAAACTAGGGTGTGTTCTTTTCATTGTTTTAAAGATGATAATCCATGTTATAATTAAATTCAGTACTTTACAAATGACCTATATTAAATGATCTGACAGTTCTCCAAATCCCTTTCAATACGGCCATATTCATTCACTCAGATGAAGCATCATTTACTTGGTCCAAAGCAATGATTAATCAGCAAAGGATGAAGCATTCTGACATCATTAATTGAAAAGTTAAAGACTTATCTTCGCTATCTTGTCAGCCACCCTTTGATCTAACAAGTAAAAGCCTGAAGCTTTTTGAATTACTTCTGTCTCATAACTTTCAGCAAGAGATATCTGATTATACGTACAGTGATGGAGCTCCGAAGGACACAGAAAGAAATAACTGCCATTGCTTTACTCTGTAAGGCAGAGAACAAGATTTCAGTCTAGCAGCCATTCTGGGCATCTGCCATCGCTGCTGTCTGCGGTAAACAGGACTTTCAGACATAAGCAATGGAGGTTGCAAAATGAGATTTAAACCATAAATCTGCAGATATTGCAGCTGGATTCATGAAAGGAATTGGCACAAAATTTCCTGTTTCTAAAGGATGCTTTTCTGTGCTTTAACGTTACATGCAAAGCACTACCTCTAAAATAAATCCAAATCACATCCCAAAATACCATCTCTACCACAAAATCCCAACTATTAACTAAGCTATTAACTATCAGGCAATAGCAGTCCTCGGCTACAGCTCATCTGCTCACTAATGTTTTCTCTTGTGACTGCAGCCATCAAAGAAATTACTTTTTCTACTGACCGTACAAACTGAGTTCGGGACAGCACTGAGTTCCAGGGGACTTGGCTACGTACGTGTAGTTACACACCGCGTAAGCAGGGGTCTTCCCCTGCCAGTAAGCGCCCACCTCCCCGAACAACTGACGTGTGGGCGCTGCCCACTGCAGTGTGGCAGGGATTGCAGCTGACGCAGCACAGCCGTTCCTGCCGACGGGGCCGGGCAAGTCGTGGAGCCTGGCAGAGGAGTGGGCAACGGGCTGTCCTCTGAAGCCTGCCGACCTACAGGGAGATGTCGGTGGACCTACCTTGCTCAGTGGGTCCAACAGATTTACACGTGGAAGAAAGCAAATAAAAAATGTGTTCTCTTTCCAGTGCTTTCTCCTGCCCTGAAGAGTTGTAAGAACAACCATTTCTAACACGCTCCGTACTCGCTCTGCAGCTGGTCATTAGCATGTGCAGCTTTTGAACTTACTGAACCAGCACTCCTCCTAGTCTGTCTTTGTGGAGATGAGGGGATAACTTTGCAATTCGTAGAGGCAATGGTTAACCTCAAGCACGTTGTCAGGGGATCAAGTGTCCTCCCCTCTGCTCTCCCCTCTACTACATCTCCGGATCAGTCAGTAACTTTCTGACAAGAATTTCCCTTCTCAGCAGGATAGGAACCTTGAGGCAAACTCTAACCTGTTTTTTCCACAGACTGTAGACAGCCTCATAAAACAATTCACGGCTCCCTGCAAGAAAGCCTGTAAACTGGCCTCCCTAGGTAATATTCACTGCTACGACAGTATGATTACGACTTTAGCTGGATGTTAAAAAGTTAAAAACGATAGCAGTACCATAGGACAAACAAATCGAGAACCTTAAATGCAGGTACACAGGGATGGAGTTCCAAAGTCTGTCACTCAAAAATGCATTCACTTCAACACAAAAAAGGAATCTAGGCAATTTTAAAAATCCCTGTTGACAGTTATCTTAACCAACAGGAGGCTACATTTGAAAATCTAGCCCAATACTGCATGTGCCCCACGCCAAATCATTAAAATATTCACTTAAAAAAAACCAATAAATTTTCCTTTTTAATTAAAATTGTTTGTTTGTACTAGAATTTGCATTTAGACAAGACAAAAATGGAGGAGCATGGGTTGTGGCAAGACAGAAATCCAAACAGCAGATAACGCTGGACTCTGAGATCTGGTGTTTCATCCTCATTTGGATTCATAAATTGTAAGAAATAGTTTTCAGATAAACTGGAAGCTTTCAAATAAAACAATGATATGATTTTAATTTTAGTGTTATTCATCCATGTTCATTAAATCTAGTACTGACTACTAACCTCAATACAGTATTATAAAAAAATACTTTTGGGGAGACAGAAAAGAGCACAAATTACGATATTAATTCAGGATCTGAGCTGAAAAGAGGAGCAACAAACAAACAGTCTACTAACATAGTACAAGGTGAGTGTAGAAGGACTAGCATCAAAGCAGAGAAGTGCAGTCTCCTGGCTTTGCCTCGCATCACCAATGGTCTCACCACTGGAAGTGGGGAAAAAGCAGCCTCTCCCATGAACCAGTTCTGCGTCGGACAACATTGCATGTTACAGGGATAAAGCTAGATGGCACAATCAAACAAGGGGATGCAATTTGTAAGTGAGTGAATAATCTCCGATGCGGACAACACAGTATTGAAAAAAATATTGAAAGATAGTTATCCACGCATATTTCAGTGAATGAAAATGAAAAGTATGTTTTTCCACCTGGCCTTTGTGATGAGACGTTGACACAGGAAATTAGTTTCCAAGAAGCACGCAGTGAAAATGCAGATATTTTTTTTCCATTTGCATGACCATTTTTCCCTATACGAGTGCTTGCACACTCTTATGATCTTAAAGAAACAACAACAAAAAAATCTATGAATCATAACTTAGCAATCCCTATCACACAAAAATGCCATGTGCTAAAAAAAAAAAAAAAGGTGTTTTGATCAGTACATTATGCTAAGAATGAAGTGAGCGAAAAATCACTAAAAAACCCGTGGTTTTTTTTTTTTTTTAAATGGATGCATTAAAAAATTGTGCAGCCTGTCTGGAAAACATCTTAAGTAGAAAGAGGCTGAACCAGACAATGAGGTATGTGATGCAAATCATTAGCTCAGCTGTATCAGGCAAGTATTAATTCCATTTACCAACATCCTCTCAACAGTAAAAGTGAAACACAAAATGAGTATCACGCAAAGAAAGCTGAACTACAGTTCAGTCAGGGTGTACCTTAACTAATCAATGCAGATTGGTTGTCCTTTTCTTACTGTTGCCCAAGATGCTCTCGTGTTTCGCTATAAGAACGGCTGGCTATTTTACTTTGTAGTTTTAGCTTAGTGCATCCTGCTGCTTATTTGGGCTGTCATTCATTATTACTTTAATGAATTAATCAGCTTAGATTCTGAACTGGTCTAGCATTTCTACAATCATCTAAAAGACACTGGATTCTATCAGAAACATTCTGAAGATGGGCAAACCTGGTCTATTTTGCAATGCAATGAAATATTTTTAGTAGTTTTATATAGTCAATAAAATTAGTCAAATACAAGGGCCTGAATTAGGGCAAGGACTCTGGTATGTTAGGTACTCTTTAATCACATAGACAGATTTGATTTCTGCTTCAAAATATTTACAATCAAAGGCACTACTCCTGCAACTAGTAACTTGCAGTCGGATTCCAGATTCTCAAAAAATTATATTGCCCATAAATTCCCTATGGCTCCCTGCAGTTTACATCTCTAGCACTGGTCTGTCGATCAGACCGATCTTACAAGGTGGAAATACTCATAAGTGAAACTGAATGTGGACGGGCTGAGAAAAAAGAAGCAGCATACATGAGCACCTGGTGCTGCCTAAGGACGCTACCAAAAGCTCATTGCTATAAGGGGATTTCCTCAGAAAGAGCAAAGGAAGGAATTAAACAAAATATTCTTCTTAACGCCCAGATATCTGCTCTCTGCCTCTGGGGAGGGGGGAAGAAAAGGGAGCATGGGAAATGGAGAGTTAATAGCAATCAATTAGACTCTTTGGGAAAGCAGACAACTAATAGAGGAAGCTAAAAATATCTGTGAAAGACCTATGCCAGGAAGATTAAGGACAGTAAGAAATGACACAATTCTTCTGTGTATCGAGGCTCTGAGGGCACGAGCAGGCTTTAACTGTCCTGACAAGCCTCCCTGGGGACTTCCACCCACCGGCTGACCACGGGCCACGGGTCCCATTCCAGCGCAGCCGGGGCTGTGCTGCTTCCCAGCTGTGGCTCCGGGGAGGACCCCGGCACTGCGCTGTGGGTAGCTCGACAGACCCCTCGTATGGACGTTGCAGCCTCAACTCCCTTCCGCCCCGATGGGCGCCCCGGCCCCCGTTCACCCCTTGCCGTGTCTGGGACTGCTGAGGATCCCCTCAGCAGCGGCCGGCTCTGCCCGCCGCCTTGGGAGCCTGCGGGATGGTGCCCTGTCAGGGGGGCACTGCCCGTGCTGGGGTCACCATCACCTCCTGGCCCCTGCTACTCCCCAGCACCGGGACTGTCAGAGGACAGACCATAACGGCTAGGTTGGGAAGTGGTAACAGCAAGTGGAACTTTAGAGCAAAGAGACGGGAGCTTTTCAAGCAATTGTGAGCAGTTGCCTCTAACCTTCCTTCTCAAATTTTTCAGTACCAAGAACCACAAAAAGACCTCTAAACCACTTGCTACCCGCTGCTCTCTGATCATTGCTGCCGAGTTAGTTTATTTTGGAAATGTACTAGCGCAGCGAGGACTGCTGATAAATCAAAAAGATGCTTTAAAGGATGAAGGTGAGGAGACTGCGGCTGAAAGGGAGATTTCAGAGTATATGCTTATTGAGAGTTAAGTATTTTGCCCACTTGATACTTGGAGTGCTGCCTGATCTCTCAGTATTAATAGTCTTGTGCACAGAACATTCCTTGCTATCTTCAAAAAATAACCTAATAGCTTATCATTTCAAGGTCAGTGGAAAACAGGGATGGTGAGACACTGTTTTGACGAACACAAAAATACAGTTTTTTAAATAAACGGTTAACTGATGTCATCTTACATAGTTGACAGCTTGATACTCATCAGAAAACTCTCTCTCATCATTCACGGTAAAGGAGCAGAACGACACCTCAAATTTAACAATCCAGAGCTATGACTTCTCATCAGACATCGCTTCAACACCCCACACAACCATTACATCTAGATGTACTTCCAAATGTCAAAGAAGGAAAAGTAAGAAAGTAATTTTGGCTTTTTACACATGGTTAATCTAAATCTCTAAATTGGAAGTTGCCATGAAAATTACTCTGGGAGTATCTAATTGAAAACATTTTTAATTTCAAGAAAATAATAATAAAAAAAAAAGGCAAGGCACAGCTGCGACAAAGTATGGTAATACTAATGAAAGCGTATCTGGCACTCATTCAAATCACTGCCTTCCTCAGTGCTGTGCAAAGAAAAATCGCTCCCCGATGGAAATTCACCATGTCCACAGAAGTAAAATTACTCTTCTCTGTAAAAATGGGCTTTCATCATTTGCATTAAATGTAATTAAATAATGTAATTAAATTGTTGCAGTAACTAGGGTATCTCTGCATGCTACTTGGCTCCAGGAATGCTCAGTATGTATTTACAACCCAGACTGAAAAGAACTCTACTCACAGCAGAATTTTGCAATGTCATATCAGGCTAAAACGTTTGCTCAGGTTTTCAGCAAACTTCACAAACATAAGTGGTGCAGAGATACATGAAAACAAACCATCAGATGTGACTGTGTGTCATTACAGAATGGCAAGCAAAATTTAATAAATTTTAAACAAACAGGTAGCAGTATGTCCTTATGAAGGACACCAAATCGAAAATAAACAAGAACACAAGAAAGAGAAGACAAAGCAATCTGTAAGTGATCTCTCCTACACAGAAGGATTAAATTTATTCCAGTGAATAAATGACTTTGTTGTCTTTTGTATACAATGTAAACTTAATAGCAATACAAAATACTGTTATTGGTTCTTATTTTGCTATTTATAATAATGAAATAGCAATGAAGTTGTATTTCGTACTGCAAGAGAGAGGCATTACTTGTAATAGTAACAACTGGAGCCAAACATTATGGAAGTTAATGGAAGGATACCTATTGCTTGAAGTGGCAGGCAGAAGATTTAGGGTCTAACCTACAAGTGTGGTCCCAAAACTATATTTATACCTCCACTTCGGTGGGGGGGGCAAGGACAGGGAAGGACACTGCATTCATCATTTTACATGAACACTTTCTGTTACCTCCATACACTCAGCTTTGTCCCAGACTTATCTAGAAATGCTGCCATGAAACTACTTCTACTACTGTGCTTGTGTTCCTAGATGCACAGCTTATAGAACAAGAGGTTCTGATTCCACGAAATATATCTTTACAATCATTTTCAAGTAACAAAAGCAATTCCTGCATGCTTGGTCCTACCTGATCTACCAACGCTGACAGGCAAGCACTGAGTTACCGCTGGCTAAAACTCCAGCTCAAATCAACCACTCGTGGACCAGAGTGCAAAGGATTCGTTTTACCTCAGGTTGGCCTGTTCAACCTAATTCACGTCAGTTCCCACAGACTTTTGTTTTTATTAGTTAATTACGCATTATGCTAACAGCCAAAACATTTTTAAAACCTATATTATGCGCAAGTCCTTTACAAACTACAGGATCTGAAAACTTTTACCTGTAGGTATGTCCTGGTTTCGGCTGGGATAGGGTTAATTTTCTTCCCAGTGGCTGCTGTGTTTTAGATTTAGTATGAGAAGAATGTTGACAATACACTGATGTTTTCCGTTATTGCTAAGAAATCAAGGACTTTTTTCCAGTCTCCCATGTTCAGCTAATGAGCAGGTGTGCAGGAGCTGGGAGAGAGCACAGCCAGCCAGCCAGCCCAAGCTGCCCAACGGAAATGTTCCACACCATGGATGTCCGGCTAAGTTTATCAATGGGGGTGGGCCGGGGTGGGGCAGGAACTCTTTTTCTGTGAGTTCGATCTGTTCCTCGAGTTCAGCGAGTTCTTTTCCTTTGTTGTCTTATTAACCTGTCTGTATCTCAACCCGCAAATTTTACTTTTTCCCACTCTCCTCCCCACTCGGTGGGAGAAGTGAGCGAGCAGCTGCGTGATCCTAGCTGCGGGTGAGCGGCTGCATGGCCCTAGTTGCCAGCTGCCAGGTTAAACCACGACAAGGTGAAACATGGTCAGGAACTAAGAAATGATCTGTCTGGAGGCTCATGCGTGATGAATTCTGCAGAGCCACCTCCTCGCTGGAAGGGCACCCATCTCCTTAAAAGTCTCTCGGCACCCAGAGGAATTGCTAGTAACACTTGGCAGGGAACAGAGACACCGTTTCATCCTACCAACATGTCACCTCGCTGCTTTGAAGGGACCTAGCAAAAAGTATGGGGATCCTAGCAATACTCTTCCTTACCCTGTGGAGACAGGCTCTCAGCAGAGACATTTTGTTATTTACTAAGCTAACAGAAAAGCAGCTCAGGAGAGTCCTGTACCTGCTCAGTTTCATGCTGAATTAAACTGGTCCCAGCATCTTCAATCCTGAGCAACACATGTGTAGGAAAGGCACATCTGTATTATCCCCTTGGTGAGCTGCCCCAGCTTGAGCTCAGTCACAGCCCTTAATACCCCTCCATCCTATTGCATCTTCAATTTATTTGCACTTCCCTTCAGCCCCAAGCTAGATGAGGCAAAATACAAGTGCAGCCAGAGGACTAGCATCAATCACCCTGCAGCTTCCTGCAGAGGTTCAAAAGCAGCCAAGGGGTCCTTTATATGGAAAAACTTATGATCAGCCTAACTAGCAAAATACGCTGTTCCACTCTATCTACCTACAAAGAGCTCACCAGGCTGGTGTTCTGTTCCAGAACAAAAGTGACTTTGACTTTTTAATCCACATTCTGATAATTATCTGGAATGAAACAACTTTTTATTGCAGAGTAGAGCAGCCCATCAGGGAACCGCTGCAGCAAAGATAACTGCATCAGAATAAGGTATGGCAGTGTATGAAAGAAAATTTCCCAGCGCAGAAAGCCTAATATCTCAGAATTCCTGAGATGTTATCTCTGACCTACTTTGCGCAAAGTACCATAGAGATATCTCCACATAGGCATTCAATTATTTGTTGAAATCAACAAGTACTTTTGTGCTACACAGAATTAGTACAAGGGGAAAAAAAGAAGAGTAGAGGAGGATGATAGGTGGAAAGAAGTGTTCTTTTTGTAGCATTTGCAGTACAGGAATTGATTTCACAAACACGCTCATCCAAGCAATGTAGTTCATTCAGCAGACCGCCAACTCCCATCAAAGAGTCATTCTTAACTTCAAATCAGCATGCCCATAACAGAAACAAATGAACGGAAAAGAGCAGAACAGTTCTTTAGAAACAGCCCAGCTGCCTCATGCATCCGACACTCCAACATACAAATGTTTTCATTGAAGGGGAAAAAAGTGCCAGCCCTGAAGCTGAATATCATAATTTAAAATGGCCATCAAAACCTAGCTACGTACACCATGCAAAGAGTGTAACCCAAGACACTAAGCACATCCCCAGAGAAGACCAAACCAAAAAAGGACACTTCTGGAGTTCTTACAGTATTTTCAAAAGCAATGTTCCTGACAAAGGATTTTACAAGGCAATAAAACACTTTACTAGATAATTAAATTATCCTAAATTGGCTTTTGCTAACTGCCCGGTTTATTACAAGGACAGCTGTCCCCAGGGATTAACAAACTCTGCGTTGAATATGAGAAACGTTACTGTATTTTTTTGCTTCTCTGAAACCTTGTGAAATATTGAAAGGATTTGAGAGACAAATCCGGAACAAACTGATTTAAGGAGTATAAATTAGTAAGTATTCCAGTAAATGGTGTGGTATAACATTACAGGGAGAGTTGCTTTTATCTTCAGAGCACAGTTAATCTCACTTAAGCCAGAAAGTCCACTCCAGTGCACACTGTTGCAAAATTTAGCTCAGTTAGTGCAGATATGAAATTTGCTACCATTTATGGGATGATAATGGCTGTTTTTATGATCTGTGAAAATTAAAACCTTCAACTGATAGTACAGGAGGTTTAGTATACAACGGCACCGCTGCACTCTAAGATACTGTTTCTTAGAACAGTTCTGTACCTTTGATAAGCTATTGAGTGAAAGAGGAAAAAGAAAAATTCTAGTTTCTCTGATTAAAGAATAAAAAAAATTCCCAGATTAAAATTCTACGCTAAATCAAATTCTCAGGTTAGACTGGAAAGAAATTTATTTTCATCTTAAATTTTTTCTTCCCAGATCCTCAGAAAAAGGCAGTAAAGAGAAATAAATATTACTAGTGCTTTTAGTAGTTATTAGAAAAACATAATTCAAATAATATTAAGAGAAAAAATAATTCTCCATGTGAAATCACTTATGGTAGCCTATCTGCTTGTAGAGGCAAGATAAAAAAGGTCCATTATTACTGAAGCCTTAACATTTAATCAATGCAATTTCCAATTTCTAACAATAAATTCTGTAGCTGTAACCACACAAAAAAATTCCATCAATTGCAAACTGGGTGTAGAGACTCTGAAACCTGCACCTCTTACAGCATGATTCGTTAGTCCAGTAAATACCTGCCAACACCTTGCTGACAGATGTGACCACCAACTGAAAATGAAATGACAGGGCAGACGAAAAGTATAGCAAATGCAGTATCCTTGATAGGGATCTAAACTGAACGATGGATTAAGTTTTGTTTGTTTAAGATTAGGATACTGGTTGGTTTGGGTTTTTTTCCAGAGGATGATTCACAGAAGCATCTTAGCTTTTGGGTTTTAGGCATTAAACCTTAAGTACTCTGCCATCTAGTAGTATTGTCAACCTGAAAACAGTCAGCTGCATTGCCAGTACCTGCAGGTTTCAGCTCACGTCCTCTACTCTTTCTTCCCTTGTACTAATTCTGTGTAGCACACACCCATCAATACTCAGGGAAGGAAGCCATTTGATTTTGAGCCTTATGAATCCAATTTGACTTAATGATCTTCAAAACAAGAAAGTTTGAAAATTAGTGTTCTCTATAACTCTTGGAGGTGTTAGCAACCTGGAATGAGATCTACAAGAGACACAGTATTGAACAAGGGTTACCCAAGCTTCCCTCTAGGAAATCCTGAGGAAAAGTATGCACCTGCTCTCATTAGGGGGTCAACAAGCATGGGCCATATGAGCACAGAACTAAACAACAACGGGTTTCCTTAGGTTTTATTTCTGATTATTAAATTATTTTAAGTCTAACAATACATAAATGGCATTACAATTTTTCCCCTATGGCTGTGATACCTGAAACGTCTCTGTCCCTTCTGGATTCTGAAATCTTTAATAAGAAAGTGTAGACCACATTGTACAAGCTTGAAATGTTCTTCTCTACCTACTCACCTATTTTATTGAACGTTACAGAAACACAGTATCTTTGAAACTACTATATTCAAACTTAGCTGAAATTAGTTAACAGGTTTCAAAGGTATCATTAACACTGTCAGGCTTAAGCAAAATTATGCACAGAAGAATATGTAGAGTGGAACAACATAAGCTTTACTTCAGTAGGAACCAAGGCTGAAGACACTTAAATATTCATGGTAGAAGGGACAAGCCACTCTCTCTTCCCCACAGCACTGAAATGGCCGCTAGTCACCTCGCTCCCTCCTGCTAGGCTAGCATTGCAAGTTCAGATGTTTTTGTCCCCCAAACACAAGTGAAGGATATCAATTATTTACTAAAAAAAAACCCACACCAAACCCAACAACCTTTGTTCTCATTAGCATAAATTTAACATGGAGAGCATCATACTGTGACTTGCAGTAACTATAGATGCAATAGATCATATTCATATACCATGATATATGGTGCTGCTGTTGCTGTTAAGATACGATTCAACCAATGGCGCCTGTTCTTCTGAATGTTTCGTCCTGCGTGTCCTTGTGCGACTGTCCACATTGGACTGAACCATTAACGGCTCCTGGCGCTTTTTCTTCTGCTTCTGTTCTAGCAATGCTCGCTGAGGAAAATACAAAGAAAAGCATCTGTTACCGGAGTCCAAACAGTAGCAATCTCTGATGAAAAACAATGGATATCTTTACACCTTCAGTTTTCCAGTGGCAGCACCTGGCAAGTGGGATATTGGGATATACGGTTATAGGAAATCATTCCAAAAAACCTCCAACCAACCCACTGCTAAAATACCTTCTGCTGAAAACAGGAAATAATTAAAATAGATCTTTCTGAGCAGTCTACCAGCTGTCAGAGCTTGCTTGGAAATAACCCTCAGGAAAACAACATTGTGACAGTAGTGGCCATGAAGCAATGGGAGGGTAAGCAAGGGCATGAGGCAGAGATACCAATTTAAGTTGCTGTAAATTAAAAACAGGTAATCTGCAAACTACAGTCAAGTGATAATGCTGGACATGAGCCTAATGTAACAACTACACAAGATGAACTTTAATTAAACACTTGAATTTCTCACCTAGACCTGCTGAAAACCAAAACCTTCAGCATCTGATGACACCATAGGCACCCCTCTCTTCTAGCCCTCTTCCACAACCTCAGAGAAATGAAGTGTTCATTTTACTTATCCATTACCTTACCATTTCCTGCTCCTATATGGTGATTACTTTGCTTTAGAAAGGAGATGCACTAAAACTGAAGAACAAGAATGGAGAGTGGACTCTTTCAGCTCCATAAGTTGTGTGGAACACCTCAATATGACTTCAAAACGATCACAATTTAGTACAGGATTATGGCATAAATCAAAAGTATTTGAATTTGAAAATGACATACTGGTAGATATGCAAGCTGGTAAAACAATGCGAGAAAAATGTATAGAACAACACAGACTCACAAGGTTTAACTATAAAAGTTATGACCAGGTTATGACAAGTGAAAATGGGACCAGAGAAAAATCAAAGGAAAAGTGGAAACCTCAAACCCCATTCAAACGTGATGGCAAAATTCCCTGAGATGTCATGGAAGAGATTCTGAATCATTTTCTTGTACAAGTCATGTAGGAATACAGTAGCAAAATAGGCAACATAGCACATAGTGCCACTAGTTTACAGCCACAAGGGTTAAATCCATGGAATTAAAAGATGTAAAAACTTTGTGGTAAACCTCTGTTGGCTGGCAGGTCTGCCAGAATCTCTTGTCCTTTCTGGTCCAACAGAGGTGTAACAAATACATTACAAAAGTCAGCTTAAAACAAGTCCAAGGCAATGGAAATGAGAATCACTCAAACCACAGTCATAAGAAAAATTTCAGTGGAAACTAGACTTCTAAGTAAGCTTTAACCTCCACAGATCTCTCTTTTGCATTCCCGCATCAGAGGATGTAATTTTCTATCAATTACCAGATATATGTCAGTGACTTCATTACTCCGAGATCTAGACTTCAGAGAGCAAGAAGGTCCCCCTCCAAAATCTTACCTGCCTGTCAAGCTTCTGCTGACGCAAGCTGCTCCCCTCATCATCCAGAACACTGCAAAGACAAAGAGTATGCAATTGGAACAAATTTATCACTGAAAACAACACCTAAGAGCAATCACTGGAGCAAAGTCTTGCAGGAGTTATTCATATAAAACTCCCACTATGTTCCACGGAAGTTTGCCTGGCCTAAACTGCAAAAGTTGGCTCAAGAGAATTTAAATGCAGTCCATAAAAAAATGAAAAACTCTGTTTCACATAATCTCAAAATAATATATATTCAGCCAGTTCATGAAGAAATGCAAAATCCTCAGTCTACAGCTTGTTCCTTCTCCACTGTCTTCTAATGCAAAACACTGATGTATACAGCTATGGGGTTCGTTTGAAAATTTGCATATAAAGCATAGAAAAAGGGAGGAGTGTGAGAGAGCTGCTTAGCAACTAGACAGTATTTAAAATTACCTTAGGAAAATTAACTGTCTAATGTTTTGCACACTGAAAACCATAATTTATTCCTGAATATCTGAAAAGTCACACCGATTACCATGCACTTCAGCTTTTAGAGACTGGCAAGACAAACAGTATTGCAGACGGCTATATGTTTTTCTGCTAATTGTTGCTAGCTGGGAGATTAGCTCCTGCACATTCAATCATTTTCATTAATTAGACGTTAAAAACTAATGGCACTGAATTCAGAACATTATTTTTGTGAAGTATTTTATGAAACTACTGACTGCACTACATTTTTCTGGAGACCAAAGGTCTCATAAGAATAGTACGGTTAAATGCTGAACATAGGTAATTAAATCTGTTAAACTGTAATATATCATCTACAAGGAAAATAGTGTTATAGAACAAAAAAAAATAATCTCTTGCAAGTAGAATTCATTTTCTCTTACAACATATTTTTATAAAAGATTAGCCCCTTTTTTATAATCACCCTTAACAATTAAAAAGAAAAAAAAGAAAAAATCCAAGATAAACGAACCTGAATTCTAACCTACACACAACCAAACTGTATTGCAATGGAAACATCATAAAACTTGTGACTTCCCATGTACTAACATATACTCTTCAGGAGACAGTAACATTATAGTAGAGTTACACAGGACAGCTATTAAAGGCATGCAGAATGCCACCTTTCCAATGCCAGCATTATTAAAGACCTAATTAGGCATTACTGGTAGCATCAGCCTTTTACAATTCATTCTCAGGTTACGTGTTACGAAAGGCTGATGTTCCACAGAACGAAGCTATGCTGTACACGTACCTCAGGTATGAAATTACAGTCTCTTGCAGAGGTAATGCATTACTCAGTCCACCAAAATATTAAAGAAAAAAACCTTTCACACTCACAAAAATGCTGTGCTTTATACCAAGCATTCTGCATTTGATAAACTACAGACACAAGTCATAAGACGACACACATTCCTCCATGAAATACAATATTGGGGTTTTTTCAAGAAAGCTTCACTGCAACTGCAATGCATATTAGCTGCACTGCTAGCAAGTAAAACTACCTGTATGGATACCTTTGGCCAAACAATTCAGTGAGAGAGGCCTAAGTATAAAGATTCAGGCTTAGTGGCCTCAACAAATCCTCCTTATTTAAGACAATGCTTGAAAAAAAACAAAACCATGTACTGATGCTAATACAGACCATAAGAACTGCAGAAGCAGCAATGCACATACAGCCGTAATACCCAGAGAGGTCAAGAGCCAACATTGCTCCACTCCACTAGTCACTTGCAGAGCTGAGGAGAAAACTCTGGTCTCTTCTCTCATCTTCTGCTTTATAAATCAGACTATGCTGACTCCTTCAGATATGTTACTTGAGCTATATAAGCACTTCTCAGACATTCCCATAAACCACCAGTTCAGTAATTATCTTTATGTGAATATGATGGTTTTCAGTATTATGCTGCATTGGCTAGAATTCTAAATTGTGTCCCTCAGATGAGGTGTCTAAGAGCTCTGGATGACTCTAGCTTCCTCTGCTTTCCCATCACACTGTATCCTGGTGTAACACAGTGCACAGCACCAGGGAGCAGGCAAATGTCTTCAGTCGGGTTCTAAACCTTACCTGGGACTCCCTGGGAAGCCACAACAAGCTAAATTCAGGTTCAGGTAAACAAGCACAGCTCCCTCAGGTCTCTTTATGCCCAACCTTACCACAGTAAACACGGCCGTTTAAGTAACACCATAGCAAACACCAGTCAGAGAAAGGGTGTCATTTGCACTGATTCAGCATCCCACGAATGCAAAGCAACTATCAGACACACCAAAGGACTGCCAAAAAAAAAAAATGAACCTCCATCCAAAAGCTGTGGATGCTGTAATGCTAAAACACCTCTCCATATTGCCCTTCTACTGCAAGACGTTGTTTTTAAAGCCTCTGAATATCTGCAATCAAAGCTGATGTCAAAAGCAGCATGTCTTGAAAACCATCTGACAAGCTCGTCTGGAACTTCCAAGTCCTTCATATTTCATAAAGTTCTGGGTTGTTTTCCATAATCCTTTTGTAAATATACATGAATCACAAACCTTGCATTATTTAAGCCATAACATTCAACAACTACAACTGAACTCCAGCTTTCTTCACCGATACCAAGGTTCAGTAGAACACAGTTATTTCAACAATTCTCACCCTCTCCAGGTTACTGGACTTGTACTAGAATGCCTTACTCCCACCAGACAGACACACCACTCTTCCAAATCCTTCACAGTGTAAAAAGGCCTTAAAAGTAATCTCATGACCACCAACTCTGTCTATTTTAACAGTTACTTAATGCCTTTATGAGTGAAAAGCTGCAGTTCTGTCCTTTCTTGATGCCCAAATAACTGCTATGCAAGTCCAAATAAAAAAAAGATCTGGTTTAGTCTATATATTCTTCTGTTAGAATAGCAGAGCACTTTAATTCAAGACTGTACCTTGTTAATATTTTCTACAGGACTAGTGGACCTTGGAGTCACTCATTAGCAGCCAACATTCCCTGGTTTTCAACTGAAGAAGTCTCCTGACACTGGGTGCCTCCCAAGATCTGCCATCAGGTTATTGATAAATAAATAAAAATAATAAGCTTTGTTCCCATAGCAATTCCATCAGGCCTTCACTCTTGCTGCCTTAAAAAACATCTACAGCAAATTCTAACTGTGTTACTACCACTGACCCTTCTGACCCTTCCTCACAAACACAAGTGAAGCCTTACAGAAGGCTTTAGCAGACGATCTTGCCACAGCATCTGGCAGTCCATGCACTCTGGCAGACGCTCCAGGGTCCAAGAGCTGAAATACAGGGAATCGCCCCTTTTCTTTCTTTGGAACACACAGAAGCCTAGGAGCAGAAGCACAGCCTTTGCAATTCCTGGTCTTTGAAAAGGGAAACCAACTGCTCTTTCCTCTGGAAGAGCTGCGCACGTGGAGACGACCCAGCCTGTCCTGCCCAGTTTCAGAAGTGGCCATGGTTTTGTTGCTCGGTGGTCCCAATAACTGGGACTGAAGGCACAGTACAGTGGAAAAGCTGTGACTGTAACATGGCAGGACCACTACAGGAAATAATCTCAGAGAGAGTAAGGCTGTTCGAACAATTCTGCCTACATGTTTGATGTGATGCTAGAAAATCCCAGCAGCAACATAAAACTCAGTCAGTCTTAATAGAGAAATATAACTTTATAATTCATTGTATTAGTGAAGAGAATGCATACATATTAGCAGTCTGCTGATGCATCCTGAAGATCCAGCAAGGTTCATTTTACTCCTATTTGATCAAGTATCATGTATTCACCTGGCATCTTGGCTATGGCTTTGACCCCATTTAAAACAAAAAGCAATTTTACACCATATATAATAATGTAAACAACACTTCAGGTCTGCAGTAATAGTCTAGTCCAAATTCAGTTACCAAATCAGAGCTTGTATGTATTTCCTTGCAGATAATTATCCAGGGAAGACTCATCCTTCTATGCATAACTCGAGCAACCCACCCATTAGAGCTTACTGGATGTTGGGCGTAAGAAGTCACGTCTATAGCTATATATCTTAAAGATTCATATTAGCAGCCGGGACCAAGGCCCATTGAGACTTAAGTATTAAATTTAGATGGCATTATTTTCACATTTTATACATGGCATTTGATTCAATATCCCCACCTCCTATTTTCTAAAGGGAAATACATTAAATGAACAATCACCTTTTTGTCAAAGCATTACTTTTCATACCACCTTTTTAAGACACAAATCTATTTTACAGAGACAGTTTCAACACTAAATTCAATTTACACAAAAACAGCCACGCTTTCTACAGTGCTGCATGTCATAATGAAGACAAAACCATAAGCAACGATTTTAGTATTCTAAGCTCTTCATAATCTGTATTCCTCAAAAATCATTTAGAGAGAAACCCAAGGCCAAACAGGTTTTAAAGATGAAGCCTCGTGATTATGTGAAGTTCCACAATTCACCCCAGAGATGAAGGCCAAAGCTTCTGTAAATCAACACCATGCTACATTTCTCTGTAATTCCACATGGACCAATTTCAATTTAAGTAAAATCGGAAAAGCCTTAATTCAAATAACACATTTCACAGCAAGTACTTCACCTTTATGCTTTGAACATGCAAACTGCTCATATTTCAGTAAGCCACTGCAAGAAAAAAGAATTAAGAAGAAACGTTTTCAATTAAAATGTGCAAGATGCAGGTAGCCACTGATTTTATTTACTTTTTCAAAAGAAAAACCCTGACATAGTAAGGCAGCTCTACTGTCTCTGCCTGATAAATGAGGCAATGTTTGTGTTCCTTCCTGACACTGCTTCATAAAGGAACGTTTTCCATGACAGCAATTTTTTACCAGGATAAAGGTCCAAAATCACATCTATCACATCTCTGCACCCCAGCACTGAGTGCAGTGAGAAGTATTCCTGCTCAAACAAGCAAAGACATACACTGCCACTAAACTTCCATACACTGTTTAAAGTGTCACCCTCGCATTTTCCTTTCTGCTGCTTCATGATAATCCATTACTTACAGCTGCACCCAAAAACCCTACGTGAAATCAGGAACCTTTGCACAAATAAAATGAATGTACATACTTAGGGAAAATTCCTGAAACAAATAGTTCACATTATGAAAAGATGAGGAATTAGATAAGAAAACATTACTTCCATTTAAAACACTAAACCAGAAGCAATGGAAAATTCAGGGAGATATTTTCACCTCGAGTTTCTTCTGCCATTTTGCCAGCTGCAATTCAGAAACAATGGATGATCAAGCCAGACAGGAAAAAAAAAAATACACCATACCAGACTAATCTGTAAAATCACTCAGAACTTTTCCATGCTCTCTTGCTGTGAAGAAAGCCAGTATGTTGCTGTTTCAAGAGAAGTGGTTTACAGGATCTTTTCGAACAATGCTGACTCGAAAGGGCAAGAATGAGTGTAACGTGCCATATGAACATGACAAAGTCTCTAAAAATACATGAAATAAAATTCCTACAAAGAGATAGCACTTTGCTTATTGGATACCACATGTCATATTCACCCAATTACACTTCTCTATAATCTCTATACCTCCATAAAATCTCTGTAGTCCCACAAAACCAAAGTGCTCTGGATAATGCTACTGTCAAGCCTTTAGGAACAAGCTTCCCAGCAGCACTGATGAACTGGTACAGTAAAAGCCCAATAACAGGGTCAGGGACCTGCAGGCTGAAGTCACGCTCCAGAGGGAATGGTGCACAGTTAGCTTCTCCAAACAAGTGAAATTCAATGAATTCCTAACCAGCAAAGCCAGAAATCTCGATAAACACCTGCAAGTCCCCACATAAATAAGGTCGGCTCCCCCATGTATGCCACGTGCTGAGTTCACCAGAAACCTCTTGGTGGAACATTATTATACCAGACACACACTCTAATCAAAGACTTTTAAATGAAACAAAGAACTCTGAAAGGCTGTGAGGGCTCCCTTCATGCTAGGGATCATCAAGGTTTTCTGACCCCAAAGCAGCTGCTCAGCGATTTAGAGTAAAACCTGCAGTCACTATCTTTATGGTAAAATGAGTAACTTCTTTCCTGGGCCATCTAAGCAAGCAAAAGTCTGGCCATCTTCCTCACTGAGGAGCAGCCCAAGGACATCCAATCTTAATTTGCCGTTCTACTGCCAACAGCAGAAGCTCTTGGATTTCTCCCATGCCATACTCACATGGCAGGGAGGGCACAAGTCTACCGTTACTGGTACACCTACCAGTTACCACTGATCTGACCAGTAAAGTACAGACACTGCAACTGCTGCAGAAATGAAGACTGCATTTCTTCATGGGAAGCTTCGGAGGAGTAAAACTGTTTCACTGTGAATCTCACACAGCAAACAGAAGTATGCCTGTCCAGGAATACACCATTGCTTCCCCTGCCCATGCAGCTGTTCGGGCAACCCTTAAAAAGACTAAAAGAGATAAAGCAAAAGGATAGGGGGGAAAAAAAGGCAGGAATATAAACACAGATATTTGTATCAGAATTATCAGCACCAAGTCAGCCACAAAACACAAGATGCAGAGGATCATACACTGTGCCAATGGTCCAAATGGTACAAAACGTAATGCCTGCAGGGCAGATGGCTGAAAGCAGAGACTGAATTTGTAGTTGCACAAATAATTACAGAACCAAGTGCTTTATTTTCTTTTCAAATCCTGGTTGGAAAACTAGCTTAAAAAAAATCAGTAAATGAATGACACCTTCCTGAATTGTTGGTTCTATTTGCTTCAGTGAAGTTTTATCTAAATGTCTATTGTACATTAAGATCTATGACACTCATTATGTCCATCCAACAGTTCTGTTTCATGGATTTACAAAGAACAACAAAAAAATTTTAGCACTGTGTATTTTTTCCGGTAAGTCAATGCAGAACACACATTTCTTAATATTTTTCTCCTCCATCCCTCCTCAGTCATATAACAAGTATTTGCACCTGGGCAAGAGAGAACATCTTTATCAGCGACCTGGAGGAGACAACCGAGTGCACCCTTGTCACATTTGCAGGGATGACAACAAGTTGGGGGCACCAGTCAATATACTTGGGGGTGGAGCTGCCATCCAGAGAGAACCTGAATATATGGAGGAATCGTCAACAGGATCACTGGACATAGCATCCTTGTGGAATTTGACAAGGACAAAGCCCTGCGCCTGGGAAGAAAGACTCCTCTGCAAAGGTACAGGCTGAGGACCGTCTGGCTAAACAGGGGACCTGAGTTCCTGGTGGACAGCGAGTTGGAGACGAGCCAGAAGCGCCCTGGCAGCACAGGCAGACAGCAGCACCCTGGACTGTGCTGACAGGAGCGTGGCCATGAGGTCAAGGGAGGTGATTAGCAAACATCCTTCCTTTCTCTGCACTTGTGAGACCTCACACAGTAAACTGCATCCAGTTTTAAGCCCCCTGGTACAAGCAAGATGTTGATCATGGTGAGCAAGCCCAGAGGAGGGTAATTAAGGAGGTCTGGGAGCTGGAACACTTGTCCTGTGAGGAGAGGTTAAGGGAACAGTCTTGCGCAGCCTGGAAAAGGGACAGCTTTGGAGAGACCTAATCACAGCTTTCTATTACCAGGCAGTCTGGAAAGGTTGTGCAGCGTCCATCCTTGGCATTTTCAAGACCCAAATGACTAAAGCCCTAGGCAACCTGGTCTGACCTCACAGCTGACCATGCTGTGAGCAGACATTGGACTGGAGAACGGCAGAGGTCCCTTCCAGCCTCCAGAAGTCCCTTCCAGATTCTGCGAATAGTGTCCTCCTTTTTGATGTCACACAAAACTAAAACATCAGTTTCCTAACTGAGCTACATGGCAGATTCTACAAGCAGACTAACTGAAAGAAAATGTAATAACAGGAACACACATTCATAGTTTTTTGCTTAATTCCACATAGATAATTGTTAAACTAAACTCCAGCCAAATCCTCAGCATGACCACACAATTGTATTTTTGTTCTGGTTTAATTAGCACAGTTCATCAAAAGGGATCTCCAATTACTATGACTTCAGGGGTATTTGAAACCAACAAAAACTGTAGAAATCAAGTCTTCTAAATGTTTTACTCAGAATACGTTTTTTAAAAAATAAATCATCAGAGTCAGGTAAAAATATATTGGAAGATGGGTGTATTACAGGATATATATAACCAAGCACTGGCCAAGGGCAAACAGCCCAACAGACTCTCAGTGCTGAGGGGGACTACAAGGAGCTCCACAGATCCTGCAGATATGCTTTGTATTTATGAGATCCAGCTTTTGAGTTCAATCTGAAAACTGCTGCTATTCACCTTCCAAGAACAAAACTGAAGTCACTGGGAAAAAGAAACTACAATTTATGATCTGAAATGTCCAGGCTAACAGCTTTCAGTGAGGATGGTAAGAAGCCAGCAAATGATTTAATGACAGGAAAAGCAAAACTATTCCCTAAACCACATCGTAAGTTTTAAATAACCCAAACTACAAGACTGCCACTATTGCCCTGGAAAGATCAGTTGAACTAATATTTGTACAGATTCATTCTCTGCAATTACACAGAAGTGAGTAAGATAGCACACAGCAGCAAATTGCATGTAATGAAAATAACACCGAAGGGAAGAGTGGATGGCTGGGCTGTTTCTTGCCCTCCCACAACACACACAAACTCTGAACGTGATGTTAGAAAGAAAATCTATGTCTCAAAGAGGTGAATTTAATAAACATGAATGATGGAGTACAAACACACAATAGCCTTCGGGTATCATGTGAGCTACACTAAAATTATATTAAAAGTCGATCAGTAAGAAGTGCCTAAATAGGAGTGAATTGGGAAGGAAAAAAAAAAAACCTCTGACCTGGAGATACACTACCTGCAGTGCAGATGGATCCAGATGACAGATGACATGACTTTCTTGAAAACACATTGCTGCCAGCCACAGGAAAGATCCAGCCTTTACAGTCTGCCTGATTTCTCTTTTAGTACTAAACTTCAACCAATCTCAATCATTAAAACAGGAAAATACATGCACAAAAAAAACCAACCCATTAATGTACAATGCATCCAACCACAACAAACAGTAAATTGAATGAGCAGAAACTGGGGAAAAGTATTGTCCGGATAGGCAGACTGCACTTACGCACACGCTGCAGAACAAGAGTTCTCCACCTGGACCTCAGAGGACCATGACAACTCTCCCATTCCACTGCTGCCTCACCAGCAAAAGAAGTCACCTAGAGCAGACCTGTGTGATTCTGACACGGAAAAGAGCGAGAACCACTGCAATCAAGAGAAAACCGGCGTTAGATGACTGCTGGCTCCTTTCCCTCCCTCTCTTCTACCTGTTCTATGAAACACAGTTTTGTCCAGTTGGCAACATACTGGTCCTACTTTAGATCAAACAGTATAACCTTCCAAGACACCTGTAAAATGAGAATAACAAACATGTCTTAACTCCTCTTGGAAACGTCTTCGTGATGCGAGAATGAAGCACTACAGGAACAGTAACCTAAAGACAACCCTGGCCTTTAAAATAATAGTACAATCATAATGTGTTCAACAAACAAAACACTGATCCCAAGGATGGGGTCAATGCTGCAGGTGTTCAGCGAGGCTTCTGCCTGCAGCAGGCATGTAAATACAGGCACATATATGTGGATCAAGTACGCTGCTGCTGCAAGAGATGATAGCTGAGGTAATCCACTAATGCACCGACTTGCCAACAAATCCTACTGCCTACCTATGTGTTTAGGACAGGAAGAAAATACAGTTGTATTTACTGGATTTTTAAAGGAATAGTAAAATTAAGCTATCAATTCATTGAAAATGTAAAGGCAAAAGAGACTACCTGGTCTCCCTTAGCTGCTTTAACAACCAACACTGAAGAAAAATACAGCAAGAATTACAACTCTGATAGGAGATGTCAGTGAAGTGAAACAGCCAAGCTCCTTTTTTTCCTTCTTACAGGTGGTTTTACAGTTTGTATGGAATACCGTTTAAGGGAAGACGTGTCATTTCACGATAAATACTATCCCTGGAACACAATATTTTGTCACTTTCCCCCCACGCACAGACTATCTTTATAATCCACTCTAGTACTCTTCTGCTGGAACTGAAGAAAGCAGATTTTTCATTTTGGTTTGAGTTCATTCTCTGTAGTCGCCTTCTATCCAAGTAGCAAATTCTGACAGTCCTGGACAACATTTTCAGTGGAAAAATTAGTTTGGCAGATCCTGGTGCCTGAGTATTTGACACAGATTTCAAGACTGGTAAAATGTTGATGGGTAGCAAAAGTAACAAACATCATTTGGCCTACATTTTGTACCCAATAACGAATACTATGTCATTATTTCTAACAGCACTCTATGCAGATGAGGTATTTCATAACGCCTGATCTGCATATTTGGGCCCTGATCCCAAACAATGTTAATTCAATCTCATGAAAATGTTCCCACTAATTTCACACGGCATAAAAAGATGCACGTGTATAAACCCTTTCAGGTTGGGATTTTTAATGCTAACCTCCTGGAGACCGAGAATTGTTTTCGCAATGTGCATACGCAGTGCCTGCACAAAAGAGACTCTTTTTCTGATGGAGTCCTCCAGGTACTAAGACAATCTTAGAAAAGCATAGCAGTAATAAGGTTGGGATTGTGACTTTTTTCCCTTTTTTTTTTTCTTAAATTGAGACAGAGGTATTCATTCCTTTCTAAAACATAGTAATGTCTACAGTATTCACAGATAATTTCAAAAAAACCTACACAAAAAAAAAAAAAAAGATGATCTCGTGAGTAAACCACCTGAAGAGCATTATTCTCCATTTCAGCAACTAACCCAATCTCTCTCCTTTGCTTCTGTGTGCAACCACAGGTCCGTAAGTGGAATCCACTCTCAAGACTTGGGAAGTGGCAGGAAAACTTTTAACATGGTCAGGGCGTTTTCTACAGCCGTGAAGCACACAACTATGGAGAAGAGTGGCAGATCACCAGCATGGGAGTTTTACTCACAACGAGAGTATTAATCACCGTCCTGTGAAAGCTGGTCCCTCCAATTATCTAAGTCAGTCATTCTTCTGGGAGTTTACAGCAAAGGCAGACATGGTGGCCACCTGGATGGTGTCATACAGCAAATGATTCCTTTAGGGTACATTATCCGGTATGTAAGAAACCACTTAAGGACTGACAGTCATATACAAAGGCTTCCCAGTGCAGCAGACATCAGTGAGACTATGTTCCCATGTTCTTGGTCTCCAGTCAAGAATTCTGCTCCTTGGAGAACTGGAGGGGCCTCTACCCTACAAGGCTATGGTGGACCACCACAACAGGCTCCTGCCAATGGCAGGGCTGGTCAGAGAAAAATCATTCCACCACATTGATCAGCTCCAGATTTTTGAAATCTGACATCCTGAAATTCACATCTGCTCTAAATCAGAAAGAAAACCAAAAGCATTCAAAATTTCCACAGACTAAACAGCCACAGAACTGAGTCCTTGGCAGCCCTGGGATCCCTAATTCTACGCCTGTCCACCTGCCTGACTCCCAAAACAAGCGACACGAAGGCTGCAGAAGCTACAGAGTACTGAGTGAGAAGCACAAGAGATGGGTCATGTATCACAGAGGCTGCTGAGGGGGTAGGAGGGCAAGCAACCACAGAAATTCCAAAAAAAATTTTGCCCAGTAAAACTTATCCAGGATCAGGCTTTCTTGAGGAATCATTTTAGGGAAAAAAAATCAGCAAATTCTGATGAAAGCTCTCCCCTTCACAGCACATATTACAACACAAAATAATCAGTTGACACTATAACATTATTTTTATATTAATATTGTATTATTACATATTATTATAGGAAAGTGTTGAAAACTGTTGAAACTACAGTACAGCCAACAAAGTTTCTGTCGCTCATTAGATTTGCTGGGTGTTTAAGATCAAGAAATCGTGTTCCACGACTTCAGCCATCAGCCCAGGCAGCCAACCGTATCCTGGGCTGCACCAAAAGCAGTGTGGCCAGAAGGTCGAGGGAGGTCATTCTGCCCCTCTGCTCCGCTCTGGTGAGAGCCCACGTGGGGTCCTGCATCCAGCTCTGGAGTCCTCAGCATAGGAAAGACATGGAGCTTTTGGAGCGGGTCCAGAGGAGGCCACAAAAATGATGAGAGGGATGGAACACCTCTCCTGTGAGGAAAGGCTGAGAGAGTTGGGGTTGTTCAGCCTGGAGAAGAGAAGGCTGCAGGAAGACCTCATTGTGGTCTTTTGGTACCTGAAGGAGTCTTATAAGCAAGATGGGGACAAACTTTTTAGCAGGGCCTGTAGCGATAGGACAAGGGGTAATGGTTTTAAACTAAAAGAGGGTAGATTTTGACTGGATGTAAGGAAGAATTTTTTTACAATGAGGGTGGTGAAACACTGGAGCAGGTTGCCCAGAGAGGTGGTAGATGCCCCATCCCTGGAAACATTCAAAGTCAGGTTGGACGTGGCTCCAAGCAACCTGATCTAGTTGAAGATGTCCCTGCTCATTGCAGGGGGATTGGACTAGGTGAAATTTAAAGGTCTCTTCCAATCCAAACTATTCTATGATTCTACGATATAATTTTCACCTTTCTCCATGGCAAGTAACACCCTTTGAAAGATATTATGAAGTCCAGGCACTGTGCTGGAAGAAGGCAGTGTTGGAAAGGAGACAACAGAAGTCGGGCAAAGTGCAACAACTCTAGCACACAGCTGGTAAAATTATCTCCGTTATCAATTGTCCTCTACAGGTGGAGGAGAAAAGTATGAATTATTATAAGGCATATCAGCTTTTTTTTCTTTTTGTTACGTTAAGTGATTTTCTCCACATCTGTTCAGAATTCCCAGCCAAGGAAACTGAACTGCCACATGCAAATTTCAGCCTGTGTCAGCTTCCAACCTTCTCTAGTAATAGTAATTGTAGAAAGAAAATAAAAAGGAGAAGGGAAAAGCATAACAAGCAAGGAACAAATACTACTTTTTGACACGTTAGGAAAACCCTAACTTGTGCCATACTTTATTTAACCCCAGATATGCTGGCATGCATTTTCATATTTCAGATTGGCAAAACCCAGTCTTCTTAACAGTAAGATGCATTCGTTACATTTATAAGTACTTGGAAGTGTCACATCAAGCAGCAGTCTCAACATTGCTATGCAACATACCTCTTTTTACTGCACAGTAATACATGTACATTGCACAAATTTTACTCATCTTCGGTTTTCATAAATATTAACTGCACTCACCAGATTGAATTTACATACCTAGTTTAGCATATCAGCTTTAAGTATTTCATATAAATTTGTCAAATTTAAAACAGATCAAATATTTGTTATTTAAGTATTTTTATTTCTATCTTCATTATGAATCATAAGAGTCACAACTATACTACTCCCGGACTACTCCGTGACCATTTTTGTTACATCTGACAATCATGAGGCTCCTTTTACCTAAGTAAGTGTAATGAAGGAAATGATGTTAGGAAGTACAAACAAGCCTGGGCTCTTCTTGTGCCACACAACAGGAAGATTTCAGTTATTAAAGTCCCCTACTTCTATTATCAAAATTCCATCACAAAAACACAATCCAAAACAATACCTGTCCCCTCAGAAAATTCCAGCAGTTAATGGAAGTCTGCCCTGTGATCTTTTGTCTCCATTTCTGGTACTTCCTCACACAAAGCTTTTGTTACCAGGGTTGCGGCAGTATTTCTTGATCTGAGGAAGATTCCAGCCACCAGAGTGATCTGTCCTGACACGAATAGTGAAAATGCACAAATCCACCTGATCCGTAAAGTTTTAAGCTCAGATCAACTATCACGCTAATATGTTCAGCCAGGAAGTCTTTAATCAAATCTTCAATCAGAATCTCATGGCAATGCAGCACACTTCAAAAATGCTTAGTTCACAAGGGCAGTACTGGAAAGCACATGTACAGCACAAATGGAAAATGACGGGAAACTACAGAAGGCAGAGCATATACAACACAGAGAGGGGGTTACACCTCAGGATGTTCCCCAGTGTTGTTCCAGATACAGTATATGCCATTAATATTTCAGCAAATAAGAAACCCAAAATACCCCGGCAATGTGACCTCTAACTGATTATCAGGTTGTCTTCACCTGGTTCTCTCAAACTGCCCCCAATGAAGTTATCATTTAGTCTAATAATTACTCTGAATTGTTCTCTCAACACTTTAGAATATATTGTGTGGAGATACAAAGAGCTACATGAAATGCCTTGCTGTAGTGATATATCAGTGGAAAAATACAAAAAACCATTTCATTACTAAGAAGTGTGATGACTTGGTAAAAGTAATACATTATCTGCTCTGCCTAGCTTGACCTCTCAACAGATAACTGGACACAACATTATTTCCTCATATTTAACAGAGATATGTATATAAAAAAAAACAACTGGGAGATAAAATCTGGAAAAATACTACTTTTTTAAATACGGTTGGGAAAACTATTGTCATTAACTGATATGACTCAAATGTTGGATACTTTCAGCACTGGGCAGTATATTGATATAGCTGTCCTTCATTTCAAGACATAAAATTTTGCTCTAAAACACGTACGAGACATGCAAGCATGTGTGCTGCCCGCAAGAAATGAGAATTGTGGGAAAGGCTGTGGCAGAGGAGTCAGCATCCAGACTCGTGGTTTCAGAGAACTGGGAACTGAGGTCCCCAAAAAGCTTTGGATTTCTCGCTGAAAATCTCCTCTGCAGTATACAGCTTATAGTTGACACAGCCATCAAATCACTGGAAAATTAAGAGCTAATTATCATGACCCAACTAATTCATATTTCTAACTGCACCTACCTTTTCCAAATTACTGTTCTAGGCTTGAAAACATCTTCTTCACGTAAGCATCCCACGTGGTACTGTGTAAGAGCCTCCATCAGTCCCCCATACAAGACATTTCAGACTCTCGAACACCATTTCCACTACGTTTGAAGAAGACTGAAAATAGGGTCTGATACACACACACCACCGAATTTTTAGGGTTCTGATCCTGAAAAGACTAATAAAATTTGTTATTGCTGGAGATAAATATTGCCATTTCAGCCAGCGGATCACTCAAATTGCAAAGTATTTGCGAAATAAAAGCTTATAGCGTGTGAAACGGTGAACACCGAAAGAAAGGGCTGATAACAAATCATTAATTTTTATCTTTGTTTTCTAAACTGCTTGTCAAATATTCCCCAGTTCCATCAAACAGTAATCAAGAAGAAGGGGAAAAAAAAAAGACTAAGATGATTTTTCTGATTGTTTTGTAAACCGTTGATTTGCACAAACATTTTACATGCAAAAAAATACACTTTTCTTTAAAATAAAGCAGGCATAAGATAATTAGATTTCAAAAGGTGTATTGACTAGGTTTTTTTTTTTCTTAAATTGACAGGCAGCTGTCATCCCTAACTGTAACAAAATATCCAAACGCATTTGATCAAAAAGGAAGATTTTAGTATTTATCCAATCTACTGTTTTTAAACTCTTCTTACCCGAGTTAAGAATTATTTTTCTCTTTCACCATGTGACAATTGCTAAGTGAATAGGGTACCACGTTTTATAAACCAAAGAAGAGTTACAATACAAACCCACAAGCATTCTTTGCCAGCCCTATACTACTACAGATTTTCAGTATAATTTGACTTCTCAAAATAGATTGACAATACAATACCACTGTGATATCCAAGGAATTCAGCAGTGTAATTCTCATTAAGGTTGTGCCATCAATCCCTGCACAAAGTGTACTGAAAATTTACACTCAAATGATATATTTCTTAATATTGGTAGAAATTACTGTTCTCTAGAATCAGATTACAATTATATAGGATTGTAAATTGTATGTTTGTCAGTTCCTCAAAACAAAATGGATAGCAAAATCTGCAATTCTAATGGCTGTTTTCATGCTAAATACAGAAACTGAGAACAACTGTAGTTCATTTACCAATTAAGACAAAAATTGTTTCCCTTGTCTTTTTCTTCTCTTTTCTCTTAAGATTCAGGCACATTGTGAAGCCACAGAAAGACAAAGACAAGTTCACTGGCCAGAAGCAGCATATGAAAAATCTACTGACTCTTTACTTACTGCATAGAATAGGCAAACTCTCTTTTTAAAAACATAATTCAGATATACAGAAGATTGGGTAACAGTGCATTTGGGTTTTTAATTTCTTATTCCTTTTTTTGTTTTCTACAGGAAAGACGAGTGATAGTCTTACACTGAATTTCAATTGGTGGATTCAACCTATGGAGCTTAAGGGAACCTTCAACACTCAATTATATTGTGAGAAGTAGTGTTTCCTACCCGTTTAGAACTTGCCAAAAATAGCTTCAAGATAGAAAGAATAACCAGAATCTAGATTTTTGCAAATGTCACTTCTGTATTCAGAAAAAGTGCAAATTGTTTCCGATCCCAAATGTTTTACTAATAAAATTTTAGAAGTCTGTATCAAACCATCTCCATTTCTAATTTCAAAACCAGCCAAGCTTTAGAGAGGTAACACTGATGAGAGCCACTCTCTTCATAGCAGATCTGTTTAAGCATAACAGGAACAGGTCCTGAGGTAATTCAAGATACTATAGGTCTTGGATTTTGTGCTTTCCATTTTTCAACAAAGAAAACAAGTATAATTTCATTTGCTCCAGTGTGTCTTTTTCAAAAGTCTAGAGATAAACCATCTCTGGTTTTGTGTAACTAAACAGATCACAGCTGAAGTAGATCAGATCAACTGCTAAAGAAAGATTGTGTTGGCAAACAGTACAGAAAAGTTTATCAGCACTTTTTGTGGATACAGAAAGCACAGTAAAACACATAAACCTATTTGCCAGAAGGCTGCTTTAAGCTTGTGTTTAACTTGTTGCAAAGCGAAAGCTGGAAGAATAAGATGTAAAGGGTTTTTATTGAACGAAGAGCTGTTCAAGTGCTGTGACATTAGCAAAGTAGCTCACTGACAGTAGCAAATCATTACAGGAAAGGGCTTTTCACCATCTTTTTCATATTTTTTAAATACGTGGCTGAAGTTGCCATTTTAATTCTTCCACTTCATCTTCTAGAATGCCTGTGAGCAACAATTGCAGCAAAAGCAACCTCCACTGGGGACTGAAGCGCCACATACAGCCTTGTCAGTAGACACACTTCTAAGCCTGCTAGTTCCCTCCTATGAAACATTTTCCATTAAAATGTGTGGAAAATGTGAATAGAAATACGTGATCATCAGACTGGTTGCTGATTTTCTAGAACAGGAAGCAAATCATACCATGCAGGTAAAATTAAATTCAAAATATTTAGGTCTTTGTCAGAGAAGTATTTAAGTTTTATTCTCTTTCTCATACGAAACATGTATGTTAATGCTACATTTCTGCGTAAGAATGGTAGACAGAAAGCAGTGAACAGGTGTATCTCTGGAAATTTCAAGAAGAATTCTCATTCACATGGGTTCTGTAACAAAAATTGCCCAGAGCACTCAAACTTCAAATTCCTTCACTGACAATTCAGTATCCATATAATGAGGGTGTTTTGCCAGGTTTCTTAAGGAAGAAAGACTTACGCATTCATAACATCTATAATTTTTTTTCCTTCAGTGATTAATTTCAAGTAAAATTAAAGAGTGGTACATCTTCCTAAGTCAAACAGATTTCATGCTGAAGGTGGTGGCTGGGTAGAGACAAAGACCTTAAAAAGCCTCTCTGTGGAGAGGAAGGTTTTGGGCTCAGCTCACTAACATTATTATAGAATCATAGAACCATAGAAAGTTTTGGGTCGGAAGGGACCCCTAGAGGTCATCTAGTCCAACCCCCCCGCAGCGAGCAGGGACACCGCTAACTAGATCAGGTGGCTCAGAGCCCTGTCCAACCTGGTCTTGAATGTTTCCAGTGATGGGGCCTCCACTACCTCTCTGGGCAACCCGTTCCAGTGTTTCACCACCCTCATTGTAAATTATTATTTAAATTATTATTATTATTATTATTAATAATAAGGTTTCACACAGGGAAACATTATGAACAGCCGCCATAGGAATTCTGGCTTCAAAAGCTGTACTGTTTCTAGGATCACTTCTTGCAGAAGATCCCTTCCAACCCCAATACACCGTGAAGAAAGTTTACTGGGTTCACTTTTTCTTGTCTACATATTGATGCCGTGAAAAGCCAGAATTGAAGACTCCATAGTCGGCAGACTATTAAGCAGGTATTCTTTATTGTGGCGCCGGGCACACGAGTGATTTCTCCTCCAAACGTGTGCACCGAAGAGACACAGTTACTAGTTATTTATGCTATGTTAACATACATATTAATTACATTCCAAATAAATGCTTATCATCGGTGGGGTTTTCAGATTATCCTGCAGCCTCCTTATCTCTGTAGTTTGCATACCTGTTCTCCCAAGGCCCAGGTGCCTAAAGGGATTATTCAGGAGTCCCTTATCTTGCAACCATCCTGTCCCAATTATTCACAAAGAACCAAGACTTGTTTTGGTTGTGCAATGATTCTGACCACCTGAAGTGATAACATCCCCTACATGATACATTTGTTACATTTACAGTTATCAATATGCATAGTTCTTACTACCTTAATTTAGATTTCTTATAAAAAAACAGAAATACAAAAGAAATAAAAAAAAAGAGAATCTGTTTTAGAGGCAATAAGGATGGAAGTGGAAGATAAAGCAAATATAACTCCTTCCCTGACCTCACTACCGAGTTTTTATCCTGGAAAAGCCGCACTTCGGCTGCACATGCAGTGTCCCCATCTGTAATGCAGGGGTAATATGCCTCTGCCTTTGCAACGGCTCCCAGAGCTCCCCTTGAAGCACAAAATGGGAGGGTGAGAAGCAAGACAGGCCGTGCACTGCAGCACCACGCCAAGGTGCATCCAGACCACCGAGGGACCTGTCACGCCGAGCTCTCGAGCCACGGCCACACCACACACCACCAGGTGCATGCCAGGAAAAGGAGACAACAGTGGGAATAATAAGCAAGCACTCGCACCCTCAGACAGAGGAAGCTGTATCAGACAAAGCTGGAGACCCCTTTTAACCATATCAGACGTAATTAAACCACTTCAAGCACTGTGGGAACACATTTCCAAATGCATCTGAGTAGAGTAGAAAGTATCATTTTAGCTATTCGACCATTAAAACAAAAGAGTGAAAATAAGATCCCCCTCTGGGTCTAATCAACACTCACACACCAGCAGATGTTTTTGTACTCCTCTCAGATAAATGTATATGACTGTGTATCTTTTGGTTTCTTTACTGAACACTAATTGCCCACTGCGCTAAATGTCTAATTGATGTAGCATGTGATCACTGTTATTTGCACATTTTTCATAGCTCTAGTGTTTCAACACATAACCTGTGAGTTTGTGTTTATTGTAGGACACAAGGTTACAAGATGAGCCGTTTCAGTCTGCGGGATCATCCCTGCAACGTCACTGAGCTTCCTTCTGTCAGATTCAGAGGGCTCCATTCCCTTGCTCTGCCAGGACCTAGCCAAAAGTGGAACAGGACTGGAAAGAGTTCAGACCAGGAATCATGGAAAGAAAGCCATCTGGCACAAGCAAGCTAGAAATGCATAAGACAGCAACAGCCTCCTCTATGCGACCATTCAAAAGTATTTACCATTCTGGGGTAGCTTTGTACGGCTACCAGTTCACGTGTCCTTATCTTCACCTGCAGCAAACTGGGAGCATGCAGCGTGCTCCTCTGGACTGCCGGCCTCACAACAGTGCCCACAGCGGCGATCAGAGACTTCTCGCCCACATCACTGAAGCTGTGCATGCTTGCAAAGCATCCTGCTCCCCAGGGAACACATCTGCTCCCAAGTGCTGACAGCAGGACCTCGGCTTGAACCTCAAGTCTACTTTAGAAAGACTTCTGATGATAGTTCCTGGATGGTAGCGCAGACCTGAAATCCTGATCAAATATTTATCTGCTTTAAGATTATTAAAAGATTTAAGAAGAGCTGGAAGATTATAAAGAAATATTGCCATTGACTTACTGACAAATTTAACTCAACTTGTATTATGTCCAGGCACTCTCCCAGCAGCCGATGCACTATTCTCCCCAAAACCAGCATCAGCCATTTGACAGTGCACTGGACAGAGCACTACAGATCAAACTTCCAGATATGCAGGACTCACATGAAAACAGAAAGAAACACAGAAACAAGCTGAGTAGGTTCCCTTAAGTGTTGAGTATCATTAGAATACAGAGGAAGGCATGTTGTGATGTAAAAAGAAAACAAATATCTTTCATTTCACAAAGTAAATAACTTTGGAAATTATTAATAGTGAATCAATCATTGTCAGTTACAGACCTATTCTAATGGAGTGAAAATAAAAAATACAGAAACACTGTTGTAGCCATTTTGATGAAAAACTACCAACAAGACAGAAGTCATCACGTGCAAAGTGAAAAGCAAAATCATGCAGACACCATCTTTCTATTTGCCATTTATTGCAATCAGCAGTCATCTTTGGCATTATTAATCCAAGTCCATAGTAAATGCAATATTGCAGAGCTGGCTGTAAAGTAAAACCCCTTGGGCTGAATTTTCATCCCAACGCAGAGAGTTACTTTGAGGACTCCTTGCACTGTCAATCGGGCGTATTTACAATTCATCATGCAATGCAGTGACAACTTCTGTGCCTCTTCTGTATCTTACGTTATTCTCCAGAATAAGCTTTTTCAGATGAGAATGAGTTGTTCTTGCCAAAGAATACATAAAAACCGCAACGTGGTATATGCTGTTTGTCATTTTGACCGCGCAGCACAATAGTCATTCTCCTCCCTTCTCTCTCCACCACATTCAGTATTTTCAACAGAAGCGCCAGATTTTCAGAGAGGCTCACGGTTAGGAAATAATGCGAGCAGAGAATCTGAGTGACCCTAAGCACTCCTGAAAAATCAAGCCATAGGCTCTTCCAGGCTGTGTAGCATTACATTCCATTCTTTGAAAGGCCTATACCAGCCTAACGCTAAAATGCAGCTATTCTGCATGTGTTGTTAAATCTTCTGTTTCAAAATCTTTATACTTTAATGGAATGCAACAATCAATAAACTGCAAGTCCAGCAATTCAACAGTCATTTCCAACGAGCTCCCAATTGCCTTCACTTTTTGTTATGGCTTACATTATTTGGTACCAATTCAATGAAATGATGGCTCTCAGAAATTATAACTTGTTGTAAGAAAAATTCATTTCCTGAGCCCTAAAATCTTTCTTACCAAGTACAGAGTTCACTGGATTCTTTTGCCAGAAGTCTTTGTAAAAGAATACCAATTTATCAGATCCAGATCTTGTAAACTCAGTGACATCAAGAGTTTCAGGATAAAATTTCGGGGAGGAGCACAGGCCCAGCTCACACAAACAAATAATCTGAAAGTCCAGGCACTCATCTGAGTTACTGGAAATACCTTCCTAAGGAATACAACACACAGGGCAGACTTCAACACTTGAGCTTGCATATCCCACTTTCCATGCCATGCAATCATAATTTCACATTTTTTCCAATCAGATAATCTGGAAATCATTCTGACACGGTGCACGGGATTGGAAATTTTTTTTCCTTTCAATACTACTCAGAACAACCACTACCTGGCAAAGCCTCAAGCATATAGCATGAAATGAATAAATAACAGAAGATGCCCAAGTATCAAAACAGGCAGGAAAAAGGGAAGGAACAGAAGAAGGGAAGGGGGAAGGTGGAAGCGGGAATCTTTCATTTCATTTAAATTTATCCTGTGCTGGTTTTTCTTGATCTTTAAAATCCGTGAGTGATGTTCAAGCCCCAAGGAAGTAATTGAAGCTGCATCAATAATGCCAGAAAACTACACTGTATCATTATTTGAAGTAGTTAACATTTAAAAGGCGTCTTCCAGGATGCCTCAAACTTCTAGCAATGTCATGATCTTTTTGCACTCATACGATGGCCCAGTTTCCCTGGGTATTAATACAGTATTCTATAATTAATATCTTTCATATATCCAAGAAGAATTATCTGAGTATTCTGAAAAGCCAAAGCCCAGATTAGGTCACTCATAGGTGGCAAGTGCCCTTAAGAGCCCAAAATTAACATCCTTAGTTTAGACAAAATAACGAATTTTAAACTAAAAGTTACATTCACGTTGTGAACTATGCTATGATAGATACCCAGCTAGCTGTAAACCACTGAAGCATATACTGGAAAGAATGTAACTATCGGCAGTCCCTAGCTCCTCACAGACTGAACTGCATTGCTCCTCTAAGGAGCAAATTACTTCGATTTTTTTGATGTTGTTGTACAGCTTTCCACATCTCTGTAGCTCATACGCAGCTCGCTCAAGTGTCTCTCTACTGCACTGCAGTATGCAGTGTGGACATACCACGGAGATCAAATACAGAAGGAAGGAACTTAACCAATCTGACACAAGCAAAGCTACAAAGTTCTCTGTGTCTCCATCACTGCACAGATTTAACGCAGTGCAATATGCAGAGGCACCTGAGCTCTGCCTTAAGGACAGGCAATACAACAACGCTAGTGTTATTCTAGCGCAAGCACAAAAACTTTCTCTAAAACCTTGGACCACACTTTTTAAATCTGCAGCAACAGTCAGTGACATGATTTAAAATTCAGTAAACTGGAAGGATCAGTTATCAAGGTCTGACTCATTGGTGTGCAAGACATCTTTAACATTATTTAACGTAGCTCTACAGATGCATTGTCCCAAAAGATACATTATTTACCCATATAACTAACCTGAAGCTTTAGGAAGCCATATATGAGCTCATGCAATCTCTAGGTGTGCAAAAGATTGTTTAATGGAAATTTACACTTCTGGCTTGAGTCTTGGGATTTGTACTTGCCAAAAATAGTGGGATGCATTCCAAGGTACAGTAAGTGTCTTAGTCTTTCAGTTGCCACTCAACCTGATCTGAGCAGTCAGTCTGAGTTATTGTCCAGACAAATTATCTATTCTTTAATTTCTACAATACATCAAATAATTTCCTCAAATTTTCAGCAGTAAGAATTGCAACATGATGCAATGGGTTTGTTTTTTTTTTGGGGGGGGGGGGGGGGGGTTTTTTTTT
>Ga0065711_1028347_pt1 | contig 41789 bp, 23 predicted proteins | sample Hoacrofraction12_FD_59098 | JGI IMG/M metagenome (GOLD analysis project Ga0065711, IMG submission 59098) | Hoatzin crop microbial communities from Cojedes, Venezuela - Epithelial fraction 12 v2 (version 2) | ecosystem: Host-associated > Birds > Digestive system > Esophagus > Crop | place...
CACACCCCCCCCACACACCCCCCCACACACACCAGACACACACACCGCACACCACACACACACACACAGAGGTTAAAAAGATGAGGTGGCTTGAGTGACAGTCACTTAGGAGGTATTACCTGGGGACTTAACTAGTGACCTATGATTGGTTGTGGATGTTAACCTAAAGTAACTGATAGGCACATGGTTTAAAAAAAAAATCTATTTAATAGTCACTAGGTACTCTTTCATAAATCAGTCTTACATTTTAATACTGATGTAAATAAATTACATTGCAATTGCTGATGTAAATGATACTAAGGCAGGAATTTATTTTTCTGAGTTCCAGGTTGGGGTTGTGGTCATGTGGAGTCATTTTTGGTTGGTTGGTTCGTTTTTTAATTATCATTCTTGTATTTCAGAAGTGACGTGAGAAATGCATCTTAAAAGAAATGAATTAAATATGTTTGTGCTTACTTGGCAGGAGTAGCTGGTTTCCAGATATAGAGCCTTTCCCTTTTCAGTCACTGGCAGGAATTAAGCTCAGTCAAAAGTGAAACATGGCACTGTCACCCACCAGTTTTTTAGTGCTCTATGTGAAGGAAGTTAGTGTCTTCATTCTGTTTAAAATAGCCAAATGCTGATGATCAAAGGGGAAAAAATAACCAAAACCAGCCAAAGAAGAAATCGTTATTGACATTTTAAGAGAGAATCTGGAGAAATTCATATCAGACTATGCACATCAGATTTGTGCCATATTTCCAGAGCTGCCTTTCCCTCTACTTCCTCAGCTCTACAGATGCAGAAACTGCACAAGGCTACATCTTAATCCACATGACAGTCTACGTTTAAAAAAAAAAATAAAAGAGACAGAGAAGAAGTATGCTTCTGAGGACTTCAGTGTAAATGTGACACTTTGTCACTTCTCAGTAACACCTCCTATTGTCAGAAAAGTCATCAGACCTAGGGAGAGGACATTGCTGATATTCTGCTTAAAAAAAAAATCAGTGATTCAGTCAGGGGCAGTGTGGCTAGGGTATAACGGAGACCACACACAGACTTGTTTTCAGGAATAAGTGGGGAGGTGGAGGTAGAATAGAAAGACCACCTGACACTACTACCATGTACAAGAAAGACTTTTTCTGCTTTGCCTCCATACCACCATACCTTCAAAAAGTATGAACCCAGACCTCACAGGCAGAGAGTTCTGACACTGTTAGCAGCACAAGATCTAGCAGAAGGTGCTGGGTGTGGCGGGCCATTTGGGACAGACTCAATCCCATCCCCGGGGTGTACAGCATGAGAAATGAGACACAGGGGACCCAGCCGGTTAGAAACAGTACGTATTACAATCCCTAAGAAAATTACAAGGAGCTGCAAGAGATCAGCAAGGGCTTCTAGAATCTAATTCCTCTTTTCTTAGTCACTCCACTTCGGAATTTTATAAATATTGCAAAGACAGTCTCAGTTCGTGTGAGTAGCCCAAGAGTTTCTTGTAAAGTTTTTTTCATTGCATCTACCTTTTCAGAGTGTTTTTTCTTAAGGAGTTTATATGATCTCTTGAGCAAAACATTAAGCAACCTGCACTGCAGTTAAATATTACATCTCATCCACAACACAAAGCGCATGGATCATGATTTGTTTGATTTCAGTGAGTTCTAAATAACTCTTCTACACACTCATTTATAACAAACAGCAGACCAGTCTCTCCACCCCAGCAGCATGCTATATCGAATAAGAAATCTGCACCATTTGGTTGCTTATGCTGCACCTGCTACTTATTTTGTTGCTGCTACTCATTTTGCTGCTGCTACTCAGAAACTCAAACTCCTGGAGAGCTTTGTGCACAAAATGCTTAGCATCAATAATTTGCTCCTCCCACTCTACACTTCACAGATTACCTCCGTGACAGAATTAGCATTCATACCCAGACCCCCAAACTGCACCATATAGTAAGTTCCTACCTGTCCAACTCTGAAATATCTTGACTTCAAGTTCTGCTTTTCAGTGGGGAGGAATTGCCTGAAGGTGGAAGGAATGGGGTTCTAAAAATTCTTTTCCATTTAGAGAAAATGAAATACACATTTCTGTTCAAGATATAAAAAGCATTTTTTACCCTGATCAAATGTATTTCTTTTATATTAAAATGCTTAGCATACTGCTTTGTTATACACACCCTGACGTAATTTTATAATATATTATTTATGCAATGAGATTAAATTATTCTGCTGGATGTTTGAAATGTTTAAGAGCAGAATAATTTCCATCATTGCCTCCACTCGCATGCCTTTTGTTTTTTTTTTGGCACCTGTCAAGAACTGCAATAGTTTCCAAGCAGTTCTGGAAAAGTATTTTTCAAAATTTTGAAGAGGTTCTGCTGTGATTTCATTTCATATTACCTGGGGTTGATGTGAAACATTTTCAAAGTTTCACAACGTGAGGAGATAAGTGCTGCTGCATTTGTTTGGATGTGCCAGTAAAGTGTTGCATGGAGGAAACAGAATTCTGACTGAGATATCCTGAACAATTTATTAGACTACTTCCTGCAGAATAAAGGATAATGTCTATAATTTTAAAAGCCACCCACCTCAACTTTTGATAAGATACATGCTTTCATCAATTAAGATGTACATAGACACGTGGACTAATGGTAAAGAAATGTATGGTGCATCATCAGTATTTCTAGATTTCTGTGCTTTGCTTGCAAAGATCAGGGGGAAGCATTATTGAACAAAAATTATTACACCAAGAAGGACACTTTCATTCTTGTTTTATTAGTGGCAAACTATTTTTTTTGTCAACTCAACATTTATGCCTTTTTATCTGCACAAAGACTGTAGCCTGAGCTAGCAGGTGCTTTAAAGATCATTCTTTTGTAGAGTTACACAAATGCAAATTTGCAGAAGTAATTTATACATTAATCCTAACTTTCACATTTTTCAGAGTCTGAAGACAATGTGGAAGGAAAGATGTAAAAAAAAGACACAATTTATTAGAGCTCCAGCAGTCTAAACATCATTTTAGCACAAGAACATTTCAAGAGCTCCAAAACCTTCTGTTGCTGGTAGGGGACCAAATTATGCTTCTGGCTATGCTGCTGTAAACTTGAGGAGACATTAGATTAGATGTAGTTTAAGCAGGTGTCTGCCTCCATGAGAGCAAAGCTTAGCACCCCAACATGGAAAGAGATTAAAGTAATCTTTTTGCTTTAAAACAGATTTTGATTTCTTTGATCTCTCAACACAGGAAAAATATACTCAAAAAATGCAGACGGATACATTTCATAGATAGCCACTACTGTGAAAAGTTATTTTAGCTCAACATTAAAGATTACATTGTTGACACTCTGTTCCCCAATAAACTCTCTTTTATGGATCATCAGGCAATTATCCAAGTCACAAAGATGTTTTTTACAATTCTACCTTATTTTGCTGAATGGGCATCAACTATATTAAAATGCAGAAATTTTGCCATCAAAGACTTTCTACACAAGCGGGCAAATTAAACTACAGTATTAACTTCTGACTAATGAAAAGGATTTCTATTATCTCAGCCTTCAGCATGTATTAGCTTCTTAAAATATCTTTCGTTCTATTGTAAAAGATGTCTTTAAACAGTGAGCCTGAAGTCCTGCACAAAACATACGAGTATTTTAAGGCTCTGGGGAGCCACAGCTGATCTGTGGGCAAAGTGTTAGCAGGAGCTGTGATTCAGCTAGGGACCATGGTTCCTATCTAAAGCACTTCCCGAGGCAGTCTGCCCTGAGGGGATGAAAAACAGGAATAAACTCTTCTGGATGAAGCTGCAGAGCCACTAACAGCAGAAATATGGTCTCAGTCCAGTAAATCTCTTTCCCACGCCTCCTTCCTTCCCTAAGGAAAAAAAGAAGAAACCCTCTTGGATCAAAAGCAAATGGAGGACAGGGAAAATAACAATTCATGGCATCTTAACCATTTTATTTTGATTCTGTCCTTTTGAGATACCATTTCTAGGGACTGCCTATCTGCATATCCATTGTATTTCTCACTGCAAAATAAATTCAGGTTTTTGGTGACTTCAAGAGGTACCAGGGCTACCTTATTTTAATGACCATGTCCTAGGTTCTTAAAAACTCGCAAGGCAGATTTTGGGGAGAAGTTTTCTTCATATGAACAGTCTCGTTACTGACAGCACTGTACCCATTTGTGCAAACGCATCACTATATCCAGATCAAGGAGCCAGCACACCTACACGTGGCTGTCCCACTAGGTCTAGCAAGCGCAACACTAAGACGGACTGCAGAACAAGCAACGAAAACACGATCTCTCTGAAGGTGGAGGGTGAAGGCTGCCTCTACTCTCATGACCTGAGAGAGGCAAGTCCAAGGATATCGCAGCCATGTAACACTGTTTTTGTAGAGACAGTTGTTTGAGGTCAAACTTTCAGAGGACTCTGTGTATGGTCCCCAAGTGCATCTCCCCTGTTGCGGATTTAGCTGTGGGGGCTCTGGGCCAGCCCAGAGCCAGTGCAGCCCCAGGGAGCCACTGGCCCCTACGGCACCCTGACACACTTTTTATGTGCTTGTATAGTATGGAACATGAATATGGCCAAAATCTGTCATCATTTTCATACTCAAAATAGTGTTTCCATGGGACAGCCACATTGGAGGCAGCTGCAGAGGAACTCAGAAAATTCAAAGCATATCAGGCTCTCTCAGTCTGATCAGACCTGAGCTATCAGTTCATAACATTTTCAAATCATTTATTGTCAGCAGACAATATTACAGAAGACAATGGAATGAATAACTTACTGATTGCATTATTTTACATAATTTTCACTCACAGACCTCTGTTTGTTTTCACCTGATTTTTCAAAGTCATCTAAATTCTTTCCTCTTCTCTCCAAAATCAATCTGAATAAAGCACTGGTTGTCCATTCACTTCTTCTGCACTGCTACTTCCCCCTCATGGGGCTGAACGATCAGTGACCTTCTGAATGCAGCCATCAGCTTGTCAACTGAAGCACTGAGAGAAACACGGCCTGCAGTGTACAATGAGATTTTTTTCTATCAGAACATGAGTAGTCCGTATCAGATAACTGTGAAGTTTCTTTGTAAATGCCTACAATGAGTCTGCTACATGTCTCTTGCATTTGAATGTCATATATCCATGACTGTAATGACCTTTTGGATAGAAAATGCCCATGTTTGCAGACTTAGTGGGGCTCTGATCTGGATCACACACGCAATGTCAACCTACTCACAACTATTTTGGCTATGAGCATCTGGTGTCCTTAACCTGCAAATGTGGAGACTTCTGCCCCCCTGAGAAAACATCTGTGTCTCACAAATGAACAGCACACCCTGAACCAGCTTGTGAAACTGAAGTGAGAAGACATAATGGACACTTGCTCTGCACAGAAATCCATCCCAGCTCTGCATGGTAGTATAAAGCCAAAGGCTGATATCAACACATTTTTAAGAATTAGAATTAGTCCAATTTCCAAACTGCCACCTGCTTGCAAAAATTAGGGCACAGTGTCTACAGAAGGGTGTCATCAAGCAAGTGATAATACACTCTGCAAAATTCATTAAAACAAAAGGTATCTGCCACTTGCACCTCACAGTAAGAGCTGTTTTGTATCAATAACCTTCCCAGGTTAAAGATGAGGAAAATGATAGCAAAAAAGCTCATATCCAGCAAAACATGTTAGTGTGTACACACTAATAAACAAGCAGAAACAGTAGTGATTCTAAACTAAAGAACAGAATTTGGTGGCCTCTGACATTGAGGCTTACAGACTTGCCCTGGGCAAATCACAGTAAGCTTTCATAGCATGGCTTCATATGACTGCTTAAATCCAACACTAAGAGAAGTCCTGTCTCAAAGCCTCCTGGATTGCTGGGATTAAGTGTAACACTTCCATAGGCTCTTCCCACCACAGTCCAAAGGAACCAGTGCTGGAGCACAAGCCAGGGAAAATAGTCCCTTTTGCCTGCCCAGTATTAAACAATGGAATACTAGTCACAAGACAAAAGCTGATTTTATTGAGCTGCTCATGACTATTATAACAAGAATTTTTAGGAATGTTTTAGATCAAGGACAATGCCTCTCTGAACATCAGTATGAAACTTCCCACCCAGCAGGGCCACACTGACGAAAGCACAAAATTTATTCCAGGAGAAATGAAGACAAGCAGGATACTAAAGCACATATTTACAAAAACATGTAGAAACAGATCAGCAAGAAACCTTTCTACTTGGCTGAGCATTACAAGGGAACATTTTCTTGGAGAAAACAAATTTGTAATGAGAGCACATTATGTACATAAGGAATTCTGGAATCCTTTTAGTGGGTGAATAACAGTTATTTCAACTTACTTAAAACCCATGGACTGAAGCAGATGCCACACTATTGACTATATTAAATAGATACTAGAAACTGCACTTCTTGCCCTTGACAGCTATTTAGCAGTATGACAGAATAGGAAGTAGAAAAGAAATAGGAGAGAGGTCTCCTGGCAGAATTGGACCAAACCAGAGGACACATAACTGATCCCAAATAAAGAATGATCTGGGCTGAGTCTGCAAGGCATATGTGACACTGACTCCATTTGTTTGGAGAGATTTAGCATAGCCACTTCCCTACAAGTGGAAGGAAAGCATAAAACTTCAGCAGCTCTTCAAAAATCAGAAACAAATTCAAGAAAACCAAAGTGATCCTTCTCCCCTCGTCCCCCATCCCCCCAAACAAGAGAAAGACATAATAAGAAAGCACCAGCAATCGAATAAAGGATTAGATATTTTCAGAAATTCCTTCCACATTATTTCTCCTTCTCCCACAAAACCTTGATACATTCCTTTTGCCCCATTGTTCTCCTCGAGTCTATAAGTTGTGATTGTGACAGCTGCCCCCGCATTTGGCAGGGTGTTGGGGAAAAAGAAAGTGAGAAATCCTGACTTCAGCTTACAGACAGAGCCCAGAGTTGTGGTAAGGATCTGCATGTGGAATTGGGGAGCAGAAGCTTAACTGAGACACCAAAAAAAATCAAATATTTTGTAGATTTGAATTCCAACCAAAGCAAAAATAATCCCCTCAAAAAGAAGAAAAAACCTGCCAAGTGGAGTAGCTGCATTCAAGATGTAAGAGTCTTCTTGCAGGGCTGGGCCACGTAGCAGTTGGGTCCAGGGAATATTCAGAGGATACTCTAAGCACCCAGCGAATACAATGCTATACCCATTGCAGTAATTTTCTTCTTCACATTCCTGAAGAAATAATTAAATGAAGTATGAAGAATCATGTCTCTGACTCAATGTATCTAGGATGCCTCCTCCAGATAAGCTTAAAATAAAATCAAAACTAAGTTTGCATAGAGAGTATTCCTGTGCCTTCAGAAGAGTCACTGTAAAGGTTCAATTCCCAGGGACTGAGAGGATAAGCATGTCTGTTCACCCAGAAGTAGACAGCGCTGCCTCCTTCTCAAGGTTGATGCTTTCCAGTCCACTTCCCTCAGGGGACCCACGGTGCCTGCTCCACTCTCCTGATGAAGGATTCTGTTTGTTTCAGCCCTGTGAGAGGCTTGGGAAGTTCTGTGCTGACAACAGTTGGAGAGTCTGCCCCACAGAGAAGTCTTCCTTTGTCAAGATTTCCAAGACTTGTTGTATTTTGATGCAAAAAAAGGCACCAGGGAGAATTCTTGACTCTGCTGATCCTCTGGCTCACAAGAGAAGACTTGACATGAAAACACACCTCTAACCTTCGACGCACACTGTAGCAGCAGCTCGACTGGCTCTTTCACATCCTGGCTGAGTGTTATTAAGGAACTGGCCAGTCGCTTTATTTTATCTGTGGAAGCTGACACATTTTGCAAAAGGAGACTAATATTAACTGTCTATTAAGGAAAGCACAAGGTCAACTCTAAAGTTGGTGAATTAGGGGTATTTTTTATTTGTTTGTTTCTAGCTTTTTTCTCCCCCAAAATGATCAACTCCATCAATGAGTGATGAACAACTTGCTACCGATGTCTACCTCAAAACCATCCCTACCTTAAAGTCAGATTCAGGCAAACTGCTAATGCAGCCATCAACAACATCCAGAATAGACAACTCAAGTTACAAGTGTTACATTATTATTAAATCCCAAAGGTCTCTCTCTCCCTGTATCCAGCTCACTTGCTGATATTAGATATTTTCCCAATATACATTTTCAGAGGGATTCTATCTTCCTCACTCTGTGGCTCAGGTTGCATTCACCAGGAAGAGCCCACTCCCGAGGGGAACATCTGAGCTTTTAAAAGTCAACTCCTCCTCAGAGTAATGTAGACAGAATTAATTTATCCTTAGTCCTTTCCCTGTAAAAACGGCTTGCTGCTAGGCCTGTATCTATATAGGACTAAAAGATACAGGCCTAGAAGTACTTTAACTGAAGTACTGTGGAAATTAAAACATGAATTTGCTATTTTCTATACATAATTTCATAATTAACAATTCCTTGTCTGAATGACAGGCAAAACTCCTTTGCCACCCACCTAAAGACCCTTGTGGGCCCGTCTGACACACGAAGGATATAATCCTGGTTTATCATCTTGCTGCTGCTCCCTGCTTCCTCACTCATCCCATCCCTACCTCCTGCCTCCTAATCCTTGTTTCTGATTCTGATAACTCATGCGATCTGCTGATAGGATTCAAACCAGTAAGTGGCAGGTAACTATTCCGCAAAAAAAGAAAGCCACTGAATTTGTTTTTCTGTCAAAGAAGAAAAACAAATTTCTTCACAGAATGGTCCAAACATCTCAACAGAATGAACGTGTACAGGTCTTTTCTCTTTCAAGACTGAAACTTGACACGAGGTAATAAATCACTTCTGAGGGACAAAGAGTTGGAACAACTGATTCACATATATATAAGGTGGGGTTTTTTTCTTCTTTTTCTTTTTTTCTAGGGATATCATTAAAGCCATCAAAATCAGCTCTAGGGCTCTTTTGTAAAAAAGACAGTCCAGTTTGCAGGCAGTCTTCACAGCCCGGATAACTCAAAGCTTCTGACATCTTGTGCTGGACAGTCGCCTTAGAGAACCTACTACACAGTCTCCAGCCAATAAGTCATATATTGTTTTCTTCATATCTAATTACTTTAAAACAAGAAGAGCCATGTGAAGCTTCCTTATTAGAGGACTTTAAAATAAATTAAGCCATATGGCTTCAAAGACTTTTTCTGCAAACTTATTTCTTTGTTAAGAAAGGGAAAAGGAAAAAATCCTACATTAATTCTCCAAACCTATTAAGGAAACAAAGCTAACCTTCTTAAATACCCGGTGGCAATGATACTGACTCTCAAAAAATCTTCAATGAAGTAAGTTAATTTCCTGAATCTAGCTAGTATCATCCTACACAAATTTTTCTCCAGCTTTAAGAAAATATTTTTTTTTCTTTTGCAATTAACAGTATTATTATAAATTAAAATCTATGTCAGGACAGAGGTTAAAAATGTTATGGTTACATACTGATTCTGAAGTGGGACACAAGATTATTATTTTCAGCCATCTACAGTCTTTTTATGATCTTCAGTAAATTAATTAAAAAGCAAACAATAAGAACCCTTCAGTTTTTTTCTTCCTTATGTTATTAATACATATTAAGCTTTTGAGGACAGAAACCATCCCTTATTATTTCTCCATTTAGAGCTTGATAGGGTGGTCACTCCTTCCATTGTGCTTTACACAATACCTCATATTACCTCAATACTAACACAATATAGAAGCAATAGGAAAATATCTCCTAGAAAGCTCCCTGCAGGAGAGAACTAGGGAAATTTGGAAAGTGAAAAAAGAGGATTCTTTAAAAGTCCACCTTTTAGTTCATTTATCACTGACAAATATGAAAGTAGTCAATTTTAAGCAGATATTTACAGTAAATACAAAAGGTAGTGGTTCACTTACCATTTGTAACAGTTTAATACACAATCTCTGAACAGTCCCTCTTTGTTAAAAGCATGGAAGGATATCAACCATAGGGTTTTGACTTCAGATGCAAGGTAGGCAAGGGAGCTACATTCTGTTCGGCGTGTCCAGCCAGGACGATTTAACATGCAAAAGCACTGTTCTTGGCTAGAATAAAGTGCAGATGGGCCTGGAAGTGGGAGATGTTTATTTGGAAATAGTATGCAAAGAGTATGCAAAATGATGTGGTGTGTCTGTTAGAGTAATGAACTGTGACTCTGAAAAGTATAAACAGCGCTGGAAGGTACCTACTTAGAGATCAACCTGGCTCAGCGACACACTGTTTGGCTGAAGAACTGAAGTACAATAAAAGGGTTACATAGAACAACAAAAAACTATTCAGAAGCACAATACTCTCCTTCCGTACTCACAGCTACACATGTTTTTATCCACTATGCTTTCGTTTAGGTGGAGGAGTGTCCCTTTTTTGTGTCATCATGGGACGTTGTAGGCATTAGGTTGCTGTTTAAGAATTTCACACTGTCAAGAAGTGAAACGAGGATAAAAGTTGTTCAGGAAGTGAAGGAGGAATATCTATTCCATCAAAGAAGGCAGATAAATAATAGAGAGAACCTATTGTATGAAGCACTGTGTTAGGAGTGTAATCCTCAAGAGCACACGGGATATGGATCAGAAGCAGAAGCCAACCTAAATATTCTCTTACCATGTTCCATTCACATCAGCTACAATAAAACCATGCAGAAAATTTTGAAATTAATCTGTTACAAACCATACTGGAAAAAATTACTTGTAAAGAATGATTCTCAACTTCAAATTATTTGTAGTTTGTTTAACTACTGACATTTGCAAGGAAATACCACAAAATTCCTAGTTATATCTCACAGTTCTTGAGTTGAGGCCAAAATAATATCTTCTGTCTTGCAATTAGTCCTCTTAAATAAAAAGTACAGCAACATTTAATTGCTAGACTGACTTGAACTTACTACAGTATTAACGGCTTCACCATAAGAAGAAAACAATTATTTGCTAGAAGAGTTGTAAAAATATACATATTGACCAGCTATGTGATGCTGACATTGAATTTTCACCTCTGCAGTTACTTGTTTTACAGCAAAACAACAGAAGATTCTTCTAAGTGTACTTTATCAGATCGATGAATTGCACAATTTTGCCTTAAAAAGACAGCAGATGAAGTTTGTATTAACCGGACATGTTTGGTGCAGTCCAGTTCATTAGCAGTAAGATTCTCACCAGTAACTCCATCTGCCATCCAGAACCCTGAAAAAAAAAAGTAGTATAGCCATAGCAGAAGTTGCATTTTGGCCATTTGAATGGTAAGAAAAAGAAATTTAAGAAAACAATTAGAAAATCAAAATATTATTTCTAATAGCACACTCCACTTGTTACTCAGAACAATACACTCATACCAAATTCTCTGAAAAAAAAATCCTGACCCTCTCTGCAGTCTCCTCTCTTCCCTTCCATTTAAGAACAGTGGGGCACAACAAAGGCGATTACTGAAGAGGCATATTTTCCAAAGGCTAGGGACAACTCACGAAGGAGCTGACCACTGCTTCATTTCTCTCACGTGTGGGTACAAGAGAACTTCTCATGGATGAGGCTGAGAGCATCTTTGTACATTATGGGCTTCTCTCAAGCATAGTTAGCAAGTGGTGACTCTTCTCAGTGGGGTCATTATTTCGTTAGAATTGAAACAAAACATATCTGCTGTTCCTATTGCATCAGGGAGACAACAGCCCCAAATTGCTGTCACTTTTCATTCTTGTTGGCTGTTTCTGTTTTAAAATGTCTCCTCCTCACCCTCTCAACAGACCAGCATAGTTTCAACTCCAGTGATCAATGGAGGAAATAAAATGAGTCACTTGTCAAACATGTGCAAGAATTTGCCCATCTTCAGAATGGTAAATAGAGCACAAAGTAGTTTCTCAAAAAAAAGCCTACTCACCACTACGACAACAGGGATAAAAAACCCAAAACAACAAGAAGAACAATACCCTGCAGGAAATGAATACCTGCCAGATAATTATGAATTTTGATGAAACAGTATGTGCTTTGACTGTTCCCCAAGTGTGGCAGTAAGAATGTTCCAAAGTAATAAAGAATAACTCCCCCAACAAACTAGAAGAGATCCACCACTGAAATGCTCCTTTAATCTGTTCCATTATTTCTAGTCTAAGACAAACATATTTCACTTTCAGAATCATATATTATATTAAATCCATTTATAATTTTAGTCACAGATATAATAAGAAAAAATAACCCAATCACCTTAGTCAAAGGGAGGTTATTTCTACAATCTAAAGCTAATCTGAAAGCAGACAGATGGCTCTAAGAAAAGTTGCTTTTATCACACAACAGACAGATGTTTCTGAATTGTTTTTTGGTAATTGTCAGATAACCTTGCGTGTCTTGTACACCGGTATGTGAGCTCTCTCTTAGCTTCCAGCTTTAACTGTTTCCATTTACGCCTCAAAAAAAATGAAGCTGACAGCTTGAAGACAGAAATGTCCATGCACTGTGTAAGCTTCACTCCAGCCATGGGAAGGAAAAGCAGCTACAAGAAAGGGTCCATGTAGCTGCCTGAAGTCAAGGAGGCAGCCCTGGAGCTGAAGGAACCGGCTGTTTCAAGTAACACAAAACAGCTTGGGCACTGTCCCAGTTATTAGGTGCATGCACTCACTGGAAACACATCCCTAAATAAGCGCCAAACTTTTCTTTCTTTTACTGCCTCTAAGGGAGCCAGAAATATTACTGCTGTAGTACCCACCCCAACTTGAGATTTTAAGTACAAATAGAAGATTAAAATTACAAAGTTAAAAATAAAGTTAGATGCAGCAGACCCTTCGGAAAACAGACAGACACATATGTGTGTCTTGCAGAAATGTGTGAAAATTGGCAGCACACATTCAGATGCCATAAATCTATAGGCATGGCAAGGAAATAACGGTAGGACGAAAAAGCATACTGCATTGGCTCAAGGACTGAAACGTACTTCTAAAGATCATGCAGGCTGTGAAAATTATACTGATGAGGAAAAACTGGAAAGAAAAACTGAGATGATGGCTTATATACAAAAATGCTAGGAGACTCCATGAATTGTTAAATCACAGGAAAGAATACAGTCTTATTCTTCAGATGAAGATTTTGAAAGAGTACGCTTATGTCTAGTTACATATGAGTTTTGGAAATATTCAATACTACTATGTATTATTTACTATTTATCATTATGTGCTTATAAATATTTTCTTAGCACACCTCCTGCAGTGGTCTTTATTCTCTGTATACATTCATCATAATACTGCAAAATTATTTAACTTCCTGTACATAATATATATTTAGCAGTTATTTTTCATAAAGCTGTGAATTTTGAAATTACAGTTGCTGTTAGAGAGTCACAATTTCATAACCATGAAAACTAGGGTATCTGAGAAATTTCAGATATTTTGTTGTGCAGTTAAATCATAGTGCCATTATGGATGCTGGCAAATAGTAAACTTGGTATATATACCTTACACTGACCCAGCCAGATACATTCATGGTAAAATTCTGACTTAAATAGAAATCTGTACGCTTTTGTAAAAGTATAAAATCAACACACGTTTCCCCTGGTGAGAAAACAGGTACTCTCAGGTCTATTTCAGTATTTGAGGGAGGTCTCTGACAATGTAAACTGACAGAAATTCAATCTAGAGCCATATTCTGAATTATGCCAACTGAGATTCCAGCCTGCTGACAACTATCACAGACTTCATTTACAGTGATGCTTCTATTTCTTCCTCATGGCAGCTCCAAATGAAACAGGACTTTGAACAACAACTGGAACCCCTCTAGTATGGCCATTTTTAACTTATTTAAAAAAAATGAAGCCATAGATGCTTAATGAAAACAGCAAAAAGGTTTAAGTTGAGATTTGCGTGACCTTGCTAAAGAAAGGTGCACATACATATACACAGTTACATGTATTCTTTCCTTCAAATGTATCTTCTCAAGACCTTAAAGGCTTTAAATCCAACCCAATATCAGAATTATCTCTGAACTCCCAAGATCTGTCTACGTGTACAATAGTAGCATACATTGAAGAAAGACACAGTTGAAGACCATATTTTTCCTTTCATCTAGCGTTCATTTTAAGTTTTAAATGCAGTTAGACGAAAATGGCTGTTATCGCTAAAGGGTTTTGAAAGTGTAAACAAAAGTCAGTCAGGTGTATAAAGAAAACAGCTCAGTCACTGATGTGATGACTTTGCACAGGCACACTATAACAGAAGGAGCATCAAAGGACCTCTTAGCAGCAGTTGTGCTTCTCAACATGATGTACACAGGAGGATGCACAAATAAAAGTGTCAGAGATCCTTCTACATCTAGTGTTGCTCAATATTCTCAGCAGCATCCCAGCTGATAGAGTAGAAAGTAAGTTTATCAAACTTCTAAACGACATCGAGCTGGGAATGTTTCTTGAGATGCCCGTCAGCAACATGATACAATACCGATACTTGAGGGCCAGCACACTCTTGTCTGGTAACTGCTGCATGCTACTGATGAACCCACAGTGCCTGAAGCTCAGCTGTTGCCACATGCAATGAAGGAGTCTGATTTTGTGTTTCCGTGTAGCCACCAACAGCCAGCCTGGATTTTTTCCTTATAGTGAACTCTCCTAACACGCACAGGCGCCTTTCAAAAATCACCTGCCCTGACTATGAACAACTCTATAGCCAACACAAAGCACAACACTTGACCATATCGCACACAGCAACTTGCACGTCAGGGACAACTCTTTCCATGTTTTCAGTCTGACCATCTTTTCATCTTAATACCGGGTCACGTATTGCTCTGAACCTCTTGGATTCTCTTCAAACGAATGCTAGTAGCGTAAGATAGTGAAGTACTTCTGCTTTCGGAACAGGCTTTGCAGCCCAAATCTTAATTAAGAGCTGCTGGTACTAGCATGCTGCCGTCTGGATTTTATTCTTTTTGTCCACTCATTTCAACAGAGACATTTATACTAAAGTCTGTGGATATTTGATCAGGCCTGTAATCCACTTGGTGCAATAGCCAGGTAATTATGTTTACAAGAAAGAAAAATATATATACAAAACTGAAAGTTTGTTTGTTTGTATGTATGTATGTATTTTTCTGAGTATTTCTCAGAATCAGAAGCTACTGGAAATACCAGGCTATCCCTCAGCAATAAGGTAATAGCAATGTGGGGGAGAAAAAAGACATAGCAATTATTTCCTGTGAAAAGCAGTTAACTAAATAGATGGGAGTGCAGCAATTCAGACGAAATCAGGCATTTGAAGATTATACTGAGTGGCAAGGAAAGTTCACAAAGCTCTTCTGTGGGGAGTCCTTTCTAGGCCCGTCTACAGCGACAGCTCCCAGGGTATTTGCTTTGCTTGGTTACCATTCTGAGCAGTAGGTTTCTCTCCTTCCTTGAAGAGTCAGAAGTCTTGATCTTGCTTAAGGTTTGCAGCGACAACTAAAATAAAAATTCTCAATTAAGCAGAGCTACATTACTCCTTTTGCAAATTATCCACCTCTGACTCACAGAGCGAGCCCCGGCCCAGGAGAGTTTACAGTCGCCGTGCAAGCCAGCATGCCTCTGTGCTGCTCCCAGCTCAGGACAGAGCACGATTGCCTCATCCTGCGGACCTGAGGTGATCGCTCCCCAGGCCCAGCGTACGGCCGCATGAAGAGCCGTTGCACCACAGCCTGAAAACCAGGAGCGCCTGCCCGAGTCGGCGCCCCGCTGTCCCCTGGGACCTCGCGCCAGGAAGGTGCGGAGGTCAGTGCTGCACCGCGCCATGTCGTGCCCACCAGCCCCGCAGCTCCCGCTGCCCGACGGCTCCGGCTGCCAACCGCGGGGCAGCGCGGGGCAGGCACACCACTTGTCGGGACCCAAGAGGAGATCACAGCTGCACGGCAGTGGAATTTCGATCAGCGGGTAATATTTATACTCACCTTAAGTCTTCTAGAATTGCTGTCTTCTCTAGGCTTCGCCGTTATCCAGGGAGTCCTGTGTTCGCAAGTAACCTAATGGAAAGCGGACAGGTATAAAATACATACTTTTCACAGTCTTCTCACTAAAATCATAATTCTCAATTCACAACATTTAGATTATTAAGACAACTCAGCGTTCAATTGATTTGAAGTGCACTGAGTCAACGAAAGCCAAGCTCTCAATTATCTGCTGAGTGCTGGAAATTCTCCTTCAGACAAGCACATCTTCAGCCACACAAGTGTAATGTAGGAACCGGGCCAACAACTACTTCAACAAAAATAATTGTGCATGTTTCCTATTTCTTTAATGTAATCATACAGATCTGAAATGATATACATTTAGGTTAAGGCAGAGTGACAGGACAGAATGTGGAATAGTATTTTAAATAACTAGGGCACATAAAAGTTGTAAAAGTAAGGTCCTTTTCCTCATAAGAATATTCATCCTTTAATTTTTTTCTGAAATGATACCAGTCTCTACATCATTGTCCTTATTAATCAAATACAGAAATTAAATCAGAGGCACTGATGAGGAAAATATCAGCAGAAATGCACTTTAGCTTATTATGTAATACTTTCTGATTAGAGCCCCAGCAACATTTCACAGATTGAGATACATGATTATATTTTCAATTTGGTATGACTGAAATGTTTTATTTTCATTTCAATAAATGAATTTCCTATCTAAATTCCTATCACTCCTAGGACTGCAGCATTACAGAGAACTATATGGGTTCAGTGTCAAATTTTCATGTTTGTGTGTTTCCTACTCAAATATGTAAGTTTTTTTTTTCTTGGAAATGTCTGAATAGATTTTGAGAAATCATGGAGAGCGGAAAAAGACGCAGATTATTCAGATAGTGGAAGATAGCTTTTGGGAACAAAAAATGTCTTTGGAAATTACAGGATCCGCTGTTTTGTTCCACTTGTTATAAATAAAAGTCTCATTTTTAAACACAAAATAATACGGTACAGTGATTTACCTTAGATTACATTTTATATCTTTCTGCAGCTCTATTTGCATCTGATTTCTGAACATCCAAAGAGATCTTACCTACAAACAGCTCCTATGTTTGGAACATTTATATTTAACTTTTCCAGAAATTGTCAATCATACAACAGACTTCTTTGTTCTGAAAATACAATATCTTTGTAAGACACTGTTCTACCTTTAGTGAAAAATTCTGAATTAGCTGGGTGGAATGTATGCAGAAATAAGGATACTTCTGGTATGAAGTATGGCTTATAAATCCATAGTGTTATGACTGCCTTATTAATCAATTATTCTAAGAAAGCAATACTCCTCAGCGCATCATTATATAGCGTCATCATAACATGCATACTGTAAAAAAATCCTTTATGAAAATTAAGTGTTGAATGTTAATTAGTTAATAGGTTAACTAAACTTTTTAGTTGATTACCCGTTAGTTAATTTTCACTATGTTTTGCCACAAGACTTACCTACAGCAATTCATACGTAAGAGACAACATGTCTTACAAGAACCTTTACTATACTTTCAATCACTCATCCTCTAATGAAAATGTAAATACTTTAGCCACGAGGCAAGTGAAACTACAGTTTTTGAACTGCAAAAATTTTACCTTTTAATTCTGCAGCTGAAAGCAAAATATTCTAGACAACAGTATCTATACAGATGCAATCTATGCTTATACAGAAAGAAAATCTAGCCTACTATATTTAGGCTGTACAAAACTTTTGGAGACATGAGACTTAAACTTCCACAACCACCTTATTGTCTCCACTAAAAGGAAGACAGTGGGATCAATTTGGGGAGCAGAAACTTCACTCTGCTGAATTCCCTCCCAGGGCTCCTAACACAGTATGCACAGAGCTAGTGTACAGAGTGAACATGCCAGCTTCCTGAGCATATCGCACAGACGTATCCCGCTCAGAGGATACGGACTTGCAGACGCCAGGTAACAGGCTCCAGGTACAGCCATCTGTCTGCTGTTGCATTTGGCGCTCTCTTGTTCCTTTTCTTGTTTTCAGTCCAGGCTTTGCCTGATGAAAAGCTTTTCTGACCCTCCCTTCCTCCGGAAGGCTTGACACCAGACACAGAGAAGGAACACACAGGAACACGTGCCGCAGCCTTACTGTGACTTACTTTTTGGTTCCAGCATGCAGCTGCCGGCGGGATGGTAATTTATGGGCCACACATTAGGCAAGCAGCACATGGGCAGTCAACAAGTGTAAAATTAAAATGATCTCTTCATAGGAGGACTACCAAACAACACCAGCTACCATTCTAGTCATGTACTCACAGACTGACTTCAGTGCTCCCTGGCAACACTTCCTTCCCACAACTTCCACACTTCTCCATAACTTGCATGCACAGTGCTGTAACTGGCACTTCCCCACCTCTTTCTTTGCCCAAGATTTTTCTTTCAAAGCCAAATCTGTGGGTGTTTATGTACAGGACAGCTGGTCCACATGCCTGTTGTCACACTGAGCCAGAACTGTCTTTTCCACGAACCTTTCCAAGCAAACAAATGAGACCAGCAGTAAATCCACCGGCATTGCTACCCACTCGGATACAACTCAATTATGTCGAAGAAGGCACAACACATTTGCCAAATGCAAGGGACATTACTTGTGCATCTGATACCTTCGTGGGGTGCAGCACCCAGCACAGTACTAGGATTCGTTTCTTTCCCCCAGATGAGAATTCCTGTGTAAAACAGGATATCACATGAAGTATCAAACTACGTTAAACTCCTAAACTAGAAAAATATATCCCTGTGTGGCTGTTCCTCTAACTACTTCAAATACAGCTTCCCTAGGCCAAATGATTTAAAATGGCTTCTTCATAAATTCCTGGGTACATCCTCGCAAAGAGACAATAATGGGACTGGAAGAAATTACCTGCAATCAGGCTGTGATGAAATCGGGCCTCAGCTGTGACCTGCAAAGAATGACACGTGTGTGCCATCAGACCTTGCAACTCGACTCCAGACTACAGCACCATTCAAAGACTGCCACCTTTGCAAATCTAGGAATTAAACTGTACAGATAAAAATAGAAGGGACCCATTTGCTGCCTCCTTAATAACAGTTAAAAAAAAAAAGTCACGTAAAAAATATTGTATGAGAAGATGAAATTGTCCAAAACATTAAGTAGGAAATTGGGCTTGAAGTTTTTTGAATGGTGAATCAAACACTACATGCAGCTCTGATTGTTACATTCTTTTTCATCAAAATGGCTGACCTCCGAAGGTGACCCTTAACATGACAAAGAAATCTATTGCGTCCAAAGTGAGAAGCGCTGAAGGACTATACACTGAGCCAAAGAAAGCTGCAAGGTGATTGCTACCCTTCGACACTCAGCTGCTTATATAGATGTCTACAGGTGAAAACAGAAGCCAAAACCGCTTTTGGCATCTGCTTTGTAGGCAGAGGGAAACAGCTTGGCTAGAAGATGAAACTCCTAACAAAAGATCTGCCATGAAAATCCTCGGTGTCAGACTGTAAGTGTAAAATGTGTGACACACACAACAATTACAATGTACTGAAACTGTCTGGAACAGATTGCAAGGCAAGGGAGAAGTGCTCACATGCACACCAGCAGCCTTGTCACCTCTGTCATGCTCTGGGGGTGGTGGTGCTCCGAAGGACCTGCTCAGGCAGGACAGGGTGCTCACAGGCAACCTTCCCACGCTGTGCTGCTGCAGCTTCTGCTCCATAAGCACGGGTAGGATTTTGAAAGCTGCCTCAATATCACCCCACTCCAGTCTTCAGAGGCTTCAGGTCTGCACAGAAGGCAACTGTAACTAGGAAGGATGCACTATCCCTTCTCCCAGTTCTTACTCTGAGAAGAAGGTGAGATGTGATCCAAGAGAAGGAAGACCTTCAAGGCAGAGCTTAACTAGCACCCTCACCTAAGTACTTTACAGAACAAGCATTTTGAATTATTTCTATGCTTTGCCAGATCATTAAACTCCTCAAATGACAGGGCAGGCAGAATCAGAGCCTGGAGTGCAGGAGCACCCCAGACAACCGGAGCCAGAGGAAACCGGAGCTGCATCTAAGCAGAAACAGCAGAATGAATGGAGCTCCTGGAGAAGCCAGAAATGCAGCAGTTACCACGTGCATAACATTCCCTGGGCTATGTAAAGCGAAAGAGCCACAGGATCTTGCTGCAATTATTCCTGCTTACCTCTGGACCTGCAGAAAAGTGGAAGAAGGCAAGGCACACCTTCAAGGGGGGGATGACACAAGGTGTCTCCTAAATCCTCTACCAAATGGGGATACATGCAACACTACACACGGGACCGAGGGGTACAGTACTTACACTGTTTGCAGATCCATGCCTCTAGACATACCTAATAGCAACAATTCCATCTGAGGAGATCATGAAGATAAGAATTCACTTCTCATTTTCTTGCTGGCTTTTGCAAAATATACACTTCCCTGTCATTATGCTGGAGATACTATTTTATTTGAGCCACGTTGTATATTCTTATCACCAGACTGTCATAGTTTAGAAGTCTAGATCACCCCTTTAATACCATTTGTGTCAGAAACTAAAGTTTTACGAGGGGGTTTCTGAAGAACAGCATTGCATTATTGGTCTGAGTAATGAAAAAGTGGATCACATTCTTTTCGCCCATTGAAGCTGCCTGTCACATGCAATACAGATACTGCCAATACAATGGTTAACTGCAATGACTATAAGATAGCTAAGGATGTTTCCTGATGCTCGGATGGTATTTATTGCCTTACTAATGCTCTCTGAAAGAAACCTCATAAATGACAGACTCGTCTGATTACAATCAAAGAAAAAAAAATCCCTATATTAATATGGGTATGATTTTGAAACCGTTCTTTGTTTTCCCGCGCTTCAGTGATAATACCATTTATACACCCTGCATTTTAAATCCTTTCCAAATGTTCTTACCTATTTTCTGCCTAGGGCATTAGAATACATGGCTCAATAAAAACAAACAAATGAACGGAGCCTAGGGAGATAACCTCTGAAAAGCAAGCAATGCACTATTACTAGAACTGGATCCAGATTATGTGATAAAATTTATTACACTGAAGTTTAGATCAGAGCATTGAAATAAGGCATAAATTGTAAACCAGCCATAATACTTCATGTACAAAATATCCTCTGACTCATGGGAAGACAAGATTTTGATTGCATTTGAATTCATCCAATCTGTTTCAGAAAAAGAAACAACTCACCCAAAATCATGTTTGGCTGCAGGACAGATCAATATCAAGAAGGGATTATAGTTACTTCAGGAGCATCTGAGCCAAGTTTGAGTATGTGCTGGAAAAGACGCTTGAAAAATGCTATAAAGAATAGTTTTATTGTAGGGTAGCCACTACTAAGTAGACCAAGATAAAACTGTGATTCAGTTTTTGATGCCCTGCAATGTAAGATAACACATAAAAGAAAATAAAGTCTACTTTGTGGAGAGCAGGAGCAACAAAGAGGCAGCAGGCTGGCTCCATCTTGAAGTGACTGAAATGAGAAATGGAAGTAAAAGGAGGAACCCTACATACTGGGGCTGGGGGTGCTTTTATGCCACAAGAAACGAATGAAATTAACTGATGCAAATGTGCAAAATATCCCATGAAATAAAACAGTCCTGGAAATGTGACTCAGAAAAGCTTTTGCTCAACTTCTCCAAGTCTTCCCTAAACTGATCCCTTGAGTTATTATATGCCCCTTTTAGACTAAGAAGTTCATTCCAGACCACACAACTATTCACTGTCTACCCTAAAATTTCAGAGCTGAGTCCCTTTGTTCCTTTAGTCCATTCAGTTCTCATCAGATTTTCATCTTCTTCATTGTTAGAATTCAAGCAGAGGCAGGATTACCTGGGCAGTGGTAAGGAGAACGGAGAGCCTGGCAAGGAGCAGTGGTGTGGTGGGAAGTCATGGAGATCTACAGGTTCTGCAGAAAACAGAAAGGCAGCAAGAAAAGCCATCAGGATTGTGGCAATGACAAAACCAGAAAATAGCAATATTTTTGCAGAAGTTTTGATAGTCTCTAGAAGAAGACTGTTCTAAAAGACCATAAGACTTTTTTTTTTTTCTTTTAATGAAAACTCACTTTTCTTCAAGGAAAATCTATTAATGAGTCAACTACCTGCTAAAGTGGAGACTGACTTTGTGACCTCACCCATCAAATATGCCAGTGGCACACTCTGATGTTGGCATTTCTTACCTTGATTCTTGACTTAAATGCCCTTTTAATGTGCTCATTAGTGAAATTTTCTAATTAAAAAATGCAGCCGATAAAAAGACGTCCTCTCCTACACAAGTCACGTGGAACCAACCTGAACACCTACACGGTTCATTAGCTGAACTGGCAATTTCAGATCCCAGAGCAGTTCTTTACCACTTCTGTTAATTGAATAACTTGTTACAGAAGTAGGCTGTTATCTTTTTTACACACCTGTCACAAAAGGCAGGACATAATTTATTCCATGGAAATAAAGTTTTTGCTGCCTAGAAAACCTCAGGAATCCAGAGGCTTAGAATAATTTGGCCATGTTTAAGAACTGTGGAGGAAAGTGTTGTCGTCAGATTATCTGTCTGCCCCCTTCCAGACACCTTCTGCCGCCTCCTTTTTTCACCCTTCAACGTCACCATCTGCCATGGTCCCCTGCACAGTTAGTGTGTCATTTGGTTTCATGCCCTCTTCCGTCTCACTTTTTTTGTGCTGTGTTCTCACTCTTCTTCATTTAAATTACTCTTTCTCACCTTTCTGTTCAGCAAGGCCAGGATACTACAGATACCACCACCACTTCCACATGTAAGTTATTTAATGTCATCTGCAAGAGTGATCTGCATTTAATTACATAACCCCTGCAACCACCCCACACATTATTTCTATAGTATGTCCAGTGCTGTTGTGTTACTTTTCCGTTTTCTTGTTTTTGTTTTTGTTTTTTTTAATTTGTGGCAGTTTCTAAAGCATCATCACATTTTCTCTATATAATCTGGTTCCAACATGAACTACAATATCTGCAGGACAAAACAGATATTGTAACAGCACGCTCTGCTTTCTCCATACATTTCTCTACATTAGCAACTCCAGATTCCTTCTCCAGACTTCTTCTAGCTGCAAAGAGTTGAATACCTATGTGATGAATGATCATACATGTACACTCTCATCTCCAGCAAAATAAGATCTTCAGACTGCTGTCAGTGTCAGCAGATAGCCACACATCACAAGGCAGCAGCAAGCCACTCCCTCTTTTGCTGCTGCTGATAATAATAACGATAATTTGTAGTGAAGAACTGAGAAAAAATAGTAAGCGGAAGAATAAACTCTAGCCACAATGTGCATTTACCTTCTGCTTGAGCTTGTGCCATTGCAATCTTTCAGTGCTTGTGGTCAGACATCAAGTTTTCTCTCTTAACAGCTGCAGGAAACTAAAATCTTGCATATCACTCTTACAAATCCCTTCACGAGCAGGTCACATCACTTCTAGGGACTTTTTCCTGAGCGGCTCAACAGCACCTTTAAAATTCAAACCTCAAATTGCACTCTGTTCTAACACTACAGCACAAAACCACGAACCGTGAGGCCAGCCACTGTGTTTGGCGCTGCACGCAGCCACACCTGTGCTACCTGCCCTGGGCACTGTCAGCAGCAAAGATTAGGAACGATTCACGAGGAGTTCCACAAAAGGAACTGGAAAATGGTATCTACCCTAGCTACTTTTAGTGAAATTTAAAATATACGTAACTGTGTTGGGTGCGGGTGCCCAGGCACTGGCGGGGGGCTGCGGGGTGGCCTCTGTGAGGAGTGGCCGGGGCTGCCCCATGCCGGACACGGCCAGTTCCAGCTGTCTCCAACCACCCCACCGCAGGGCACGGCCCAGCCCGGCGGCCATGGTGGTGGAACCTCGGGGAAAGCCTGTGTAAGAAAGGGCAGAACACTGACCGGCAGTGAGAAATGAGGGGAAAACGTGTGAGATACAGCCCTGCAGACAGCACGGTGAGCAGAGGAGGAGGGCAGGAGGTGCTCAGGGTGCCTGAGCAGGGATCCACTTGTGAGAGAACTCATGCCTGAGCAGGTTTATCCTGAAGGAATGCAGCCCACAGGAAGGACCCACACTGGAGCAGTTCATGAAGGACATGAGAGTGTGATGGTGAATGGAGTTAAATCCAGCTGGTGCCCAGTCACAAGTGGTGTTCCCCAGGGCTCAGTTTTGGGGCCAGTCTTGTTTAACATCTTTATCAATGATCTGGATGAGGGGATTGAGTGCTCCCTCAGTAAGTCTGCGGATGACTCCGAATTGGGTGGGAGTGTCGATCTGCTTGAGGGTAGAAAGGCTCTGCAGAGGGATCTGGACAGGCTGGATTGATGGGCTGAGGTCAACTGTATGAGTTTCAATAAGGCCAAGTGCTGGGTCCTGCGCTCGGGTCACAATAACCCCATGCAATACTACAGGCTTGGGGAAGAGTGGCTGGAAATGAGGAGCGGCTGAGGGAGCTGGGGCTGGTTAGCCCAGAGAAGAGGAGGCTGAGGGGGGACCTTATTGCTCTCTACAACTATCTGAAAGGAGGTTGTAGTGAGACAGGTGTTGGTCTCTTCTCCCGGGTAACTAGTGATAGGACGAGAGGCGATGGCCTCAAGCTGCATCAACGGAGGTTTAGATTACATATTAGGAAAAATTTCTTTACTGAAAGAGTGGTCAGACATTGGAACAGGCTGCCCAGGGAGGTGATTGAGTCACCATACCTGGAAGTGTTTATAAAACGTGTAGATGTGGCACTTTGGGATATGGTTTAGCAGGCATGGTGGTGTTGGGTGGATGGTTGGCCATGATGATCTTAGAGGTCTTCTCCAACCTATGATTCCATGACTTCAGCCTGTGGGGAGGACTCATGCTGGAACAGGGAAAACTGTGAGGAGAAATCAGTGGCAGAGACGTAGTGTTCTGGACTGACCTTAACCCGCTATCCGAATCCCCCTGCACCTCGCAGGGATGGTGAGGGGGGGGAAGTAGGGGACTTGGGAAGGGAGCAGTGAAGGTAAGCCTGGGAAAAAAGAGGTCCTTACCTCCACTCACAAGCTTTTCCATTATATTTTCTCAGTCTGTCGTGCAGAAAAAGGGGGAGCGAGAGCACAGCTGGGGCAGCCTTCAGCAGCCAGCCAAGGTCAACCCACCACAACACCTTCAGAGAGCACCTCCACCTCAGCTGCAGAAACACAACCTCAGTGAAGACTGGAGTTCTAGCAAGCACAGCCGTATTTTCTTTCTGTTTCAATACCACTGCAAGCTTTGTGAGCCAGAAGATCAACACTAAATACCCTATGTAGACTGCATTGATAACATAGAGATTGTCAGGGTAGTATTCAAATTAATTACCATTCAGTCAATAAAGAGGATATTATGGGATGCACCTATACATAGGTTTATATTTCATGTACAAAATGGTCACTAAAAACAATGACACGTAAATATTTCTTGTGATTTAAAATTCAAAGCGTTATTGATGCCTTTCTATTTTAAGACAAAGTTTCTCAGCCACTGGAGTTATGAAAAAATATTTCCCTCCACATGGCACAATTTGGTGCCATTTTTTCAGTGCCACTGTTTGATCAAGCTTTTTCTGCAGGCTCAGAAACCACACTTTAAAATAGATGTTGACTTCCCTATTCATGCCAACACGGATTTGTTGTGTGGCCTAATGACAGTATTAAGAATGCAAAAACCTGATCATTTACCACTAATAACCACCTTCTTACTCAGGTTGTGGGATGTACTTGAACTTCAACATTTTTTTTGCCCTCTGCCAAAAATAAAGCACTTACTGGATATATAAAAAGGTAAGCTCTCAGAAAGTACATCAAAGACCAAAATATCACATTATTTCTACTCCCATAGTTAAGGACGCAGCTTCAATCTGTCCCAGTACAGAACTTTTGGTACCTACAGTGCTGGTGCCCTAGCATCTAGCATTTAGATACAGAGCAGCCTAAAGCTTGTTAGAAGCAGATATTCTCTATGTAGGATACGAACGGATTATGCAATTCAAAAAGGCATTCCTTTCCAACTTCTAGACATCTAAGGAGACATTAAGCAAGCACAGGAGTACTCCTGAACTCCTGCCCTAATCTACAGCCTAAACACAGAGACAAAGCTTCAGGAGAGATACAACTGCACGGTCAGTAGCCAAAGCCCAAATTAAGCCATTTTTTGATTGCAACCTGAAAAAAGGAAGTAATCACCACTTATATAACACCTCACAATGAAAAGCATTTGTCCAGACACTAGAAGTCTGAGATCCAATGTCTTTACCAGCCTGAAGGAGCTTAAACCAACACCTCTTTAAACCTCCTACGAGAATATCTACTATCAGGCAATGCACAAAGTTGAAAGAGCTACCTACGCTCCTCTCAGAGAAGCTATGACATATTGCTGAAAAGACCTGAAGATGCGTGAAAAAGAGAAGTCTGGGAATCTGGTCCCTGATCCAAAGACTCATTCTCTAGTTTGTGTTTGAGGATAAAGCACAGCAAACCTCCTCTCCCCTCCTTCAGTGGCAATTTCATACAAAACAACTACAACTGCACAGTAGTGCCTGTACACGTTCAGCTCACTCCAAAGCTATCACGCCCTTGAGGACTTGTCAAGGATCCCTGCAGAGCAGCATATAGCTTCAGATTCCTGACTGGGTTTAAGCAGAATGTAGGTGTTGAGCTGATCAGGTAGAAGCAATTACAGCCATAAAAATCTGTACATGTAGCCATTTTGAAAACTCTCACGTCAAACAGAACTGCTAATGAACTGAGACTGACTTGAAGCTCATTGACAACTGATCAGAGGCTTTCAGGATCTGAAGCTTCAATTAGGAAGCTTCCATTAGGAAGCTTCCATTTTTTCAAACTGCACAACTACATCTTAAGCTAAATCCATGTGTCACACAGAGAAACCCAGCAGCAGAGTCGCTTATTCCCCTGGTGGCCACATAACTCCTCCAAGCATTAAAGCCATCAACAACGATGAGGACTTGACTGCCAGCATATCCTCACAACAACTGTGTTTCTTTTAGCGAGATATGCTCAGAAAGCTACTGCAATAATTCCTGTATTTGTCTTTGTCCTGCTGCAGTGAAATGTGTGTCCCCTGTGACAATAACGGTGTATCTCATTAGGTAGATGCATTCTGTGTGTTGGAGACATTCTCCGGTGAACTAGAAGACTTATTCTAAACACAACACAGCAAGGCTTGTATTAGACACCACTAACTCTTCTTTAGATTATAGTGAGGCTTAAAAGGTTTATTTGATGTGCAATAAGCTATTCTTCAAAGCCCACTGGAAAAAATGGAGGATTTTCTAAGGATTGGAAGTACTTTGGCCTTGGCTGCATTTTTGTTCCATTCCTTGCATGTACTTTGACTTAAAAACAAGCTGTGTGTCTAGCAAAACAAAGAGCAGCCAAAATCAGTTATATAGGACACTCCACTCTCATTTCACCTGAAATCTGTTGAAAATACATACTGCTTAACTCATCAGAAACGTGACAATGTTCTTGGACACGATCAAGATATATGAACATCTCTCCAACTTTATAGCTCATAGAACTATCAGCTAAACAGAAAAATATTTTCTTCCTATTATGTAACAAAGTTTTGCTTAGATTAAAATATTCACATGAAAATAAATCTGCTGTTACAAAAGCACCCTAGAGACTTGATGAATTAAGATGACACTGAGTGCAACAGTCACTACAGGGTCTAAAACCAACTATATTTTCTACCAGTCACCACAAAATCTGAACCACCTGGAAAAGGAAAAGAAACTTGTCTTCCTACATATCTTCCTGCACTTCATTCAACTATTCTGAAAGCAAATTCTATTCCCTGATGTGAATTTCCCTTGCCCATCCAACATTACAAATCTACATAAGTTAATCTATGCAGTAACGGACTCCTAATTTTCTGGGGTAGTCAACCACACAAAGCACTAACGCAGATCATTAAAAGAAGTGGAAAATCTAAACAAAGACATAACAATTAATTCTGCACAAGCAATAGCTCTACCGCAAACCTATGAAAAAATATTTATAGAATTGTTTTTCCAAGCAGGGTGTAATTTAAAGAGCTAATTCTTCCACCATTTTATTTTATGACTGTCACATCTTTAATGTTTTAAAGAAACAGTCTCTAAATCTGTCTGACCAACTTTCAGTTTTATTCAATTCTCCTTCTCTTACCCAGAATTTAGGCAGATTATTCATTCAGTCATTTGGCATTGCTTCATTCCTGCTTAGTGCCTGTGAAGTTAATTCCCATTGGCACTTTATTTACCCTCTGAGACAGAATTTCATTACAATATCCCATACTGCTAAGGGCTTGGGATAGGGAGACTTCACCTAGGCATAGCACCAAACTTTACAGGAAAAATGAAGTACTGCATTATAGCATTTCAGTCCCCTCTTTGCTCAAGTGCCATACTAAAGAGCTAAGAGTGACTTCTGTAAACTGCTATTATTGGCTTCTCTGTTAATAGGAAGCTGTATTTTGTCAGTAGCCAATTAGCACAGGAATAAATGTCTGCCACTTCTCAGCCACCCTCACACAACTGCACAAACAGAAATAACGCAAGAATAGGAGCCCTGTCTGTGAGATCACCTGTACAGCATGAATTGCATTGGTAAGACGGGAGGGCATGCAGGAACACACTTACAGCATTCTGTGAATAAGATCACTGTCATATCTAAGCCTTAACGGAAACAGGGTAGCTTAAAGACACTGCTAAATCATAGAGTAAAGAATGAACCAGAAGAGTAGCAATACTCCTAAAATGTAATTTTACTTGGAACAGAAAATGTGTTTTTGATTAATTTTAACATTGTAGAATATGTAATACAAAACTGTCAGGAGTTTTCCATTTACCAGCTAAAATCCCAGGACCTGAAGCACTTCCACTTCAGGCTTTTTTAATAGTTTTTTTACACAAATGTGTTGATTCATCATCGCTGCCCTCTCTGTAACATTCACACTGGCAGAAATATACTGCATTATCTACCTCTGGTAATCAAAGTTTTTTCTTTTTGATAAGCAATTCTAGAATTCTAATTCATGAAATGTTAACCCCAGCAAAAGAATGAAATATTTTCTTTTTTATTGCATTGCTTTGAGGCTGTCATGCTCTAGAAGGCATCATTAAGGCATGCCAATGACTCAACACCGAGGAATCTGAATTGCTTTGTTTCATTCCCCCAAGCTCAATGTACATCCTAGATATTTACAGAGGTAGAGAACACTCTTCATGAAGCACAGCATCAATTTCATCAATACAGGTCTTCGAATACAAGCAGATTGCTCCATTGAATTGTAAATTTGTAAGATAAAGTATGTTTCCTCAAAAAAATTTTGAGTCCCTTTTTTCTTGAGGGCGTATTTTCTTTAATCTTTCTAACAAATGGATGTGTGGTGCCTTCCAACTATTTTGTACAGTATTCCTATTTCTTATCTATGTTTTCATCAATTTCTCAAATAATTAACAGTATTGTCAAAACACATGTACTTAAAAGCATAACAAAGAAAAACAGGGAACAAAAATCCCTAAATACAAACAAAATATCGCATTTTTTTTAAAAAAAATTGATTTGATACAAAATTTTGACATTAATGGGAACAAATACCCTTTTCTAGTTCATCCAGACAGTCCAAGAATGTCCTGTAAATACACTAAGTTTCTTATACACAGTATACATTTAATTATATTAATTCTTGCAGTAGGCAAAGTGTTTGAAATGAATAAACTAGTGCAAATAATAACTATTTATAGATGATCCACCTTGGAGAAAACAGCATACATAAGACGTTGATCTTGCAGACATCTCTCTACGTGTTGAGCTATAAATAATGCACATTTCCGATTATTTCAATATCCAAAGAGAGGAAAAATTACCTTGAATACAAAACACCTTCAAAATTGTGCTCTAGTTCCATATACTGGAACATCAAGTCTTCAGATTTAGTAATTGTTTCAAACTCACTTGCAATGTCACTATGCTTTGAAATTTGGCCAAGGAAACAATAAGAATTAAACTGTGAAAAATGGCATTGAGAAAACTGTATTTTGTGAAGTTCTGGTAAGACTGCCTACTGATTCCCAAAGATCAGCAGCTCTTCAAATGGACTAAAAGTTTGACTGTTCTTAAGCAGAAACCCATCTGAGCTTTGATTTCGGAAGCAAGTTTGTACAGTTTATATAAATGAACCGGAGCATGATTACAAAAAAACTGATACTCACAACTCCCTGTTGAATTTGACATGGCTCAAGCAAGGTGAAAAAACAAGTTCTCATTTCCTCCCTCTGGTGACAAGACTCATTTATACATCTTGAGAATAGGTCTGACCTGCCTCGTGCTTAATGGATTCTTGGGTCTGTGCATTTCTGTGCAGAAAACAACTTTTCCACCTAATTAACATCTTCTAGATTTCAAAGGGAAGTCAGGCTGGAAAGTCAAAATATCTCTAAGCCAAAAAGGCACTTAAAATTCATTGGAATATTTTTTTCATTCTTTGCAAACAATGCAAACTCAAAAAATAAATTAGCATATATCAGAAAAACAGAAATATAGAAAATCCAGAAAACACTAGATTTCATTTAAAAATTCCAGATTTTTGTATTAGGAAATCTGTCCAATCTGTAGTTCCAACAGTGAATTACATATTTTTGTTAGAAAGTGGATATCCTAGTTGTGGTTAAAACAGAATGGATTCTCTTTTAGTGAATCTTCCTTACAGCTGAGTTCTGCTAAGTAACTGGATTTCTCTGAAGCTGGCTGCATATTTTACAGACAGTGTCTGCTCCAAAGCTGGTAACACCTGATGTTTACAGCTACACTGCGCTAACGGTAGGAAAGTAATGCAGAAAAAGGCCCTTGTTTATAATTATTACTGTAGCAGCCAAGGTCACTGACAGACCTGTTAGATCCTGCAAATGAGGAGCCGTAAAGTGTCACGCTTGCAGGGAGGGGCAGAAGACAGGTGACCCCACACTGACCAGTGCGGTATTCCATGCCACGCATGTAGCACTCAGTTTAAAGCTGGGGGATCACGAGGGTCTTGTTTTCTTCATCCATGGCCAGCTGCTGAAGAGGACCCTGCTCATTGTCCTGCCTGCAATCCAGATCCTGATCCGTGCATTCCTGAGTCCAGTTCCTGTCTACTGCCGAGTCCAGTCTGGGACTGCCTGGTGCTGCCCAGCAACCACTGGCGGGACGGCACCCGATTTTGTTTTATTTCTCATACTATTATTAGTAGTAGTAGTAGTATTGGTGGTATTAGTGAAGCTATTTTAATATTCAATTCATAAGTCTCTCTCCCTTTTCCTCCTTTTTCCCTTCCTCTGGTGGGGGGGCGGGGATTAACAGAGAGTGTCTGCCACTCTGCTTATTGCTGACCTGCTCTAAACCATGACAGATTTATTGGCGCCCAACATGGGGCTTGAGGGCTTGAGAGTGGGTCTGAATTCAAATCCAGGCTTCAGCAGGAGGAGACCCAGGCTCAGCTGAGAGAGTATAAGGTTTTTTCTTTGAGAGTTTCAAGGAGTTCGGAATTAAAACAGGCAGCTTTCATTCACGATGCCGAGTGCCTTGTCATTAAGCTCGATATTGTGTGATGTCTCTTTAGAGTTTCATTCAGACCCAAGTATCTTGGTACGGTTTGGGTCGCTTGCCACTGTTTTTGTGTGGTTTACGAATTTTAGGTGTAGGAGGAAAGGCGTTTTGCTGTGGGGTTTATTACTGAGCCATACTGTGAGAAGACTGGCCATTATCATTCCGATCTCTTATCCTTATCAAGAGATCAAAATGAAAAGTGCAAAACCCGAACCAGTGCCAACTACTTCATTTGAATACTTCCAAAGTTACTCTGTGGCTTTTGTTAGTATTTATACTTTCAATTTGAGAAATCGTGCGTTTTCTCGTTATGCTAACCTGACTTTGCCAGAGTTTGGGAATTTTGGATATTCTTGGGACCATCAAACCACGTTTCTATTTTTGGCTTCCCTGAATGTTTTTCAGGTGTTGTGTAAGATTAAACCGTTGTGCAACACTATGGAATCATTTTAGCTTTTTCAAGGTACCCCAAGGCAAGGTGTGCTGATGCAACTTCCTCCCCCACCGCAGATAATGCAACCTCCAAGACCAGCGCTGCAGCCATTGCTGCTTCCTACAACAGCCCCTGCAGCCACCCCACCTCCAGTGACAGACCCTGCAGGCGCTTTGACCCTGATGACTGGCACTGCAGCTACGCCAACCTTGGTGACTGCCCCTGCTGCCATTCACACCCCCACAGCAGGTACTGTGATTACTCAGGTGCCAGCAGTATCAGTCGCCCCTGCGGCCAAGAGGAAATACAAGGGAAAACCAGACCAGGGAGATGGCGCATCATCATCATCAGAAAATGGAGATAATTATCCACTCCTTATCCCTGGAAGAGTTGCGAGGTAAAAAAAAAGATTTTAGCCATCATGAAGGTGAGTCACTTCACACCTGGTTGGTTCGATGCTGGGATAACAGGGCTGATATAGTCTGGACTTAGACAGCAGAGAAGCCAGCTGTAAGAAAGATTCACTAAAAGAGAATCGGTTCTGTTTTAACCAAAACCAGGACAGTGAAATTTTTGTCAACTTTGTCAAAAATTTCCCTTCTGTTTTGTGAGGTCCGTACCTTGGCCAGCAAGCAGTCCCAAGCAAAACCTATGGCTTTTTTGCATTGACTAGTCTCTGGTCCTCACGTGATGAATTTCCAGATCTTAGCTGCGTTTGTGGCAGGGTGACAATCAGAAACACCACCATCACAGTCAGAATTAACAAGCAAGTTGCCTGGCAGTCTCTCAAGCAGAGACAACAGTAAGTGAGCGAGCCTTGTAGTCAAGCAACAGTTATACTCAGGAAAGATTCTGTTGTTAAACGGGCATAGTTTAGCATGGTGTAACAGTAAAGCTGATGCCACTGTTTGCCTTCAAGTGTGCATGTGTTTGTGTTTGTTTCAGCAGACACCTCGTAGACTCCAGAAGTACAGACATATCTTTTTCTACAAAAAATAAAATTGACTTAGAAAAGCATATAATTGAGATACACTGTTACACACTAATGTCCAGGTCTTAACTTTGTATTAAGTCAAAGATTTGGTCTTAATCATGTATTATCGCAGGATTTCACCAAAAAATATCATTTCCAAACAGTACTGGGAAAAAGAATGAATGTACTGAAATGTAAAATAAAAGTGTTTCTCGTTCCCTTCAGAGTCCTTTCACTCATCTCCTTTGTTAAAGTTCTTTCAGTGCCTGTTAATTAATTGCTGTGATTGAGGTCAAGTTGGAAGATTACATGAGGTTAATTTTAGATTCTCCTGAGTGCAGACTAAGAAACTCATTACCGTTACTGACACTTGAGTGTCAGGTTAGGTAGACCTATAATATCTCAGCCTCTCAACAATATTGACCTTTCTGTAAAGAAGTACTGCCTTGGCCTGTGTCATAGAGGTCTGCACCTCATACCTTTTTAATTTCTTTGATTCTGTTGCCAGATTATAAATTACAAGTGAGAGCTCAGGGTTTCTAATTAGTCTGATGTTCTCCAAGGAGGCTACCAAATTTAATGTAGTAACACATGTAACTAACCACCACCCAAGAAAAGTGCTTTTAGCAGACAACTGATTAAAAAGAAAATGAAAAGAGAAAATTTGCTCTGTACATACTCTGTGCTCACTACCAACTGTCTTACTAGAAATTACGTGATTAGTCTGATTGTTGCCAGCAAGAAGCCTACTGATTGTAAGGTAAGTTTATACTTGTTAAATTTATTTTAAGCAAAGTTCATACTTAAATTGTAATCTGTGTTTGTATTATAAGCATTTCATAGCAAGTCTGAAAGGACTACATGCTACCCTATATCCACCACTTACAAAGTGACAAACAATAAGAGCAACCACTTCTGACATCTTCCTTACCAGAGTCAGAAAGCAAAGACAAACTACGCAGGGCACTGATCAGTGACTAATGCTTGTTGATCCCCTTGAAAATCATAGCCCATTGCTAAGCTGTATTGATTAAAATCAACATCTGTCTGTATTTCCTCTAGTGGAAACAGAGGAATGACTTGAATTATTGACAAGGGAAGACTAAAGTACTCAAGTGTACTGGTTTTGGCTGGGATAGAGTTAATTTTCCTCCCAGTAGCTGCTGTGTTTTGGATTTAGTATGAGAGGAGTGTTGATAACACTGATGTTTTCAGTTGTTGCTGTGAAATCAAGGGCTTTTTCCAGTCTCCCTTGTTCAGCTAATGAATAATGTGCAGGAGCTGGGAGGGAGCACAGCCAGGCAGCTAGCCCAAGCTGGCGAGTGGAAATATTCCATACCATAGACCTCATGCTCAGTTTATAAAGGGGGGTTGGCCAGGAAGGGGCAGGAATCTGCTTTTCTCGTTTCCATGAGTTTGGATCCTCTTCTGTCCAGGAGTGTGAACTTTTCCAGGAGTTCAGGGTTTTTTTCAGGAGTTTTGTGAAACTCTCAAAAATCCATGAGTTGAAGGTTCTGCGATCGCTGCTTGGGGACTGACTGTGAATCGGTCATCGGGTGCTGAGAAAACTGTATTGTGTATTGTTTATTTTGCATGTTAATTATTATCATTAGTATTACTAGTATTGCTAGTATTAGTGTTTCATTTGTTGCCTTTTTAAACTGTCTTTATCTCAGCCCACAAGTTTCCCCTTTTGTCCGTCTCTGCTCCCCATCACACTGGGGGAGAAGGGGAGGAATGAGCGAGCGGCTGCCGGGTGCTAGCTGCTGGCTGCCAGGTTAAACCATGACGCCCAAGAAATGAAAACGCACACAGTCCAAGCAGTTGTAACACCACCTGCAGTAGTCCAGCATGGGAAAGTGGTTTGCATTGACGTGTCTGAACTGCCTTTGAACTAGCTAGCTTGGCTAGTGACAATGGTCTGCAACTGCTGAGCTCAGCAGAAACTCCCCAGCTGTGGGAAACTATTCACCCACCTTCAGCTAAGCTCTGCAGTACTCCAGTTACACCACTGTGTAACACAGTCCCACGATAGAGCCCTTTTGCATATATCTATATGACAGGCAGCAATACCAGCAGCTGTAGAGCAGGTAAACCCTAAACAAACTTTAAAAATGGGATTTAGCTAGTGAAATCTATTAGATCTTTTAGGCACTGTTTTCATCTGGGTTAAAAGTGCTTCAGAAACGTGGGCCTTAGTCTCTCTCCTCTGAAAACTTACATGGCCATATAGAGAGAGATATAAAGCACCATCAAAAACATATTCTGAAAGAAAATAGATTACAACAACGCAAACTGCAGTTTATGCTCTGTTCATGACATATATTTCCATACAGTGCATTGGTGAGTCTAGTCATCTGTGGTTTGTGTAAAGAAGGTGTCTCTACTGATACAAATTTTCAGTAAGCAACCAAACCACTAGTCCCTAAAACTGTTGGTGACATTCCCTCTTTAACCTGGATTTTGTTTCCCTCTCTTTTTCCCAGAACTCAAGCTTATACATGCAGCATCCTTGTACTTTCCCAGAAAATCATCTGAAATGACAGAAGTTTAATCCCATGAAATTCCTGTAGGCAGGCTCAGCAAAATACCAAAATATATGTGATTTCAAGAAAATCCTTGAATACTTTGTTAAATAGCAGTCTAGACTCCTCAATAAGCGTAGGCATCAATCATAAACAATACCATAATGGCTAATAATTCAGATCATCCACTCTGAGATAATGAGTTTCTTTAACACTAGGCTATGTATGGAGAATGATTTGTAATCTAGTCAGAGTACAAACACTCAAGATTAAAACTAAGCTTGATTCCAGAAAGACTGAATGGCAGACTTTAAATATAAAATGTTCCAAACTCATGTAGATTATTTTTTGTTTGCTTGTTCAAAAGGAATTTAATTCACAAGCTCCATATTTCTATGATTTTTCTCGAGGTTATTTTGGAAATTAAGTAAATTAATAACTACTGCAGTGCTCATACACTAGCTACTTCTTTCTTCCTCCCACATGATGGTTTGGTTAGATAAGCTTGTCTTACGGTTAGGAGTGCTGCAACCAAATCTGTCTTTGAGGTTGCCAGCTTTGAAATTTCTCCCTTCTCTGATACACTAGGACAGTTAGAAGCCATCACAACAATCATTTTTTTGAGCATTACTGGTTTGATATCACTGGTTGATAAAAAAAAAACAGAGAATGGTATGAAAAGCTATTCATAGAAGTCCTTCTGAAATGCTTGATTGAAAGCTATTGTAAGAAAATGTAAGGTTTCATGTACATATTTGTATACTTGCAACTACATAACCACAAAAGCAACAATGCATAAGTAGGTTTAGCCCAAGTTGGAATATCTTGTCTTCACTGAGCTTATATTATACACCTTGATGGCTAGGTTTCTTTTCAACATCTGCATTTGCTACTAACTAGGAACTCAAATGTTTATTAAACATTAAAATAAAATGGATGATTCTAATCAATGTTCATCTTCTTTTGCCTTAAGTTTTAACCTATTTAGACATACAGCTATGTATTAGAGAATCACCTACACTTCCCTTTTAAAATGTGCACGTTTAAAGAGAAAATATAAATAGAGAACATTTTGGAAGGGAGGAAGGCAGGGAGGGAGGGAGGTCATCCTAAAACAGTGCTTCAGTATCACTAAGAGGCTTCATTACATGAATTCCCTGCATGAATAAACAGGATCCTGGATGCCTGTGACTGTTCCTGGACAAAAAGAAATTCTTGAAACAGCCCTTCCTCCTGATCCTCGCTACTTACCATTTATTTCTGAAGAGATGAATCTGATTGTTGTGCAGAACAAAAGAAGTTTGTGGTGTTGCTGGGTTTTTTTACAAGATTGCCTTAAACTGGCTTCAAACATATGTCTTCTTTGCATTTAAATCAATACTTTTTTTTAATATTTGTCTGCCTCAGTGAGGACTTGCATTAGAGGGGACACAAATTGAACTCCCCTAGCAAGAGGGAAATTGACTGGGTATCTCAGGGTACTGTTTTAGCTACTTCTACAATTCACTGGAGGAAAAAAGATAATCTAATAGTACTGATGGTAAAAGAAGTAATCAGAAATTAAACTTGATTCTGGCAGTTCAACTCACTCCAGCAATCCACCCACAAGATAACAAGGCTCCTATTTACAGAACTGATTCCTAGGTAATCAGAGATACTATTTATCATTAATACAGTAGTAGTTATCCACTCTGTAAAAGTTCTATTATTTCATTTTTTGATATGGTAGCTATGTACACTGCAGTGAAGACAGCAAGAGGTATTTGCCACTAGAGAATAAAAATATGGAAAGAAGAACCAATATTTACAAACTAAAGTGATTTAAAGTCCCCCTGCCCCAACATACGCTATCTACATCCCCAGCAAGTGAATCTGAAGCAAGCTGTCAGTCTGGGATGCAACAAAACAAGACAAAGGCATTCTCTAACGTCATCTCAACTGCATTTACAGACTAACAGCCACATCATTGTATCATCAGTCCTCAACCTATCCATTTACTAATGCCTCACAGGGGACAGGGCCTTCACTGTTGCTAACATGACAAAGAGCTTAATAGCTTTACTTCTATTACGCAGCAAACAGACAGTATTTCTTGCAGAATTAATCCACGAGGACATGGCTTCCCTACTCCCAGTGCTGCTTTTCTTCTCTGCCTACTCAAGACCTGCTCCTGTGGCTGGCTTTGCATTTGTAACGTGGTTAGGAGCTGGTGTGTGGGTTTTTAAGTCAGTTCCCTGATTGCCTTTACGGACCACATGGTGTTTCAGTCCATTGGGCAGTTTTGGAGTGTGCCAACCGATAAGCACCAAAGGCACTTCAGCTCCAGATGGGGATGTAAGGCTCTCACTACTCAACTTCTGCGTAGCTTAGGCAGCTCCAGTGGTGATGTCTGACCCAGGGAATGAGACAAAACTTCCTCTAAAGTAAACTCCCTAAACTGCATGTGGAGGAGTTTTAGGGGTCTCAGCACAAACTGTCAATCTATTGACCTTCCCTTATTGCATTTAATTAATTGTTATCATGGATACTGTTGTTACAGCATTAGATTCCCACCAGAAACCTTTTAAAGGAACCACAAAGTTCACTTTCTCTGGATAGTCTCACCAGAGCTACAGAGATCCATTTTACACTACACAGAAAAAGCAGAAGTATCATTTGGTTTTACTGCCCTGCAACACTGAGGTATACATGTAGACAAGGTCTTGTTAATGCATGTTTAGGACCCCATTACACAACCTCTATTCGCAAAAGCAATCCTTACCCCTGTGAGTATCAGGGAGGTCACAGAAACGATTCGCCTGAACAAGGATTACTTACATGAGTTAAATGACTTGAGTTTACTATAACTAGAATTCATGAAGATTACTTTTTTATTTAATTACCTTTTAAAATGTTAATTAGCTCCAGTATGCAAAGTCACTAGAGAATGAAAAATCCTCCTACAAGCAGTTTTACAGTCAGAAGAACCAATTTGGATCCCATTGGTTTCCATTTCAAAAGTGATTATTCTGCAGCTTTACTGCAAATTGCTACTCTGCAACAACAAAGCTGAACATTTTCACTTCTTCTGAAGTGCAGTTGTGAAAACAGAACTGGAGAGAGACTGTTCACAGCTGGCATCTTACTTTTTGCTCCCCGTTTTGAGAGGCAGGTGGAGATAAAGGAGACTGACTGGATGTTGTAAAGTGCTGAGGGGTGGGAATGATGGAACAGGAAGCTCAATTCTCCCCGCCAAAATGTGTCAAAACCCTGAGCTGTACGCATGACATTGTGGCAGTTACGCTACCCTTGAAGGGCAGGACCGCTACACCAGCTCTGCCTCCAGTTAGCAGCTTGGCCCTCAGCCCTGCCACCGCCCTGCCGCCTGGCTCAGCGCCCTGCTAGTGCAGGAGCAATAGGCAAATTTCTGTCACCAAACAGAACCCCAGCCATCTCAAGGACGCCTTAGACTGTTCTATTTAACAGATCAGAACTTCTTAGGACACCATTTTAGGCTAAGTCTTTGCAGACGTGCTTTCCAGATATCCCTTAGCTCCAGACAAGCCTCCTCAATGCAAACAGGAGAGCACTCAACCAACCTCCTTTCCTCACGGATGGCGACAGCCTCTGCCACGTGAGCCTCCTTCCCATCTGTAATAACCAGGCAGAGGAAGGCAGGGCTTATCCATCCCTAACTCTTTCCTGACCCCTACCCTTCCCGAGAATGATTTATATGCCCCTTCCTGACAACAAAATGTTGCGTTCAGTAGATGTGTTTCCGTGTTGAACAAAACGCATACATAAAACTGCCTCTTCAGGATTCAAATCCAAGATCCCATCAGAGAAAAAAACAGTAGTTTTACAGAATATGAAGCTGGATCCCGTACACTGATCAATTAATTATTATGAATCCTTTCCAAGAGAAACCATATGCAGCCAGTTTCTAATTCTGCAACTGATTCACAGCAGCTACACAGCACTCTTCTGGTTTCAGCATTGCCTGCTGTCCCAGTAACATTCCCATACTGAATGAGCAGTAAGATGACGGTCCAAAGTATGGTTTTGACCTTTTCTTCATTTTTAGTCACAATATCATCGTCTCCAACAGTAACACAAGCCACCTTACTTATTTTTCACCAGAAAAAGTCAGGAACCTGATTGTGGACACGATTAACTTTTCTTGTAACAGGAGCTCATTCCCAGTCAGTATCTTCACTGGTGATACCTTCCCTGTTGCTGATAGTTGCTGAGATTGAACTGATGCTGCTACCAAAATGATTCATCTAGCCCTCAACCTGCTCTTTGCCACAGGGCTCATTGATGAACGCTGCAAACCAGAAGCACTATCCTGCCGTGGATCCCGTAGGATAAACATCTCTGCCTCAGAGCAGCTACTGTCAGCAAGAAATCTGAAATGTGGAGTTGGGGGGATCTGAATCTTACAAGGCGTGACAAGTAAAGAGACTCTTCTGTAACACATTAAAATTGTCCTATAACCTTCTTCTGTTAAGGACACTTTAGTACTTCATACCTAAATGATTTGATATTTTTCGCGAACTGTTTTGCGAATTGCCTTAAATATATTATGATTGGTAATGCATCTAGACAAGTACTTTTTTTAGAGAAGACAACATTAAACTGAAGAAATCACCTCAAACAGAAGAGTCTCAACTGTGAAAGCTTATAAAACTATTTTTACTTTTCCATAATTCGGCAGAAACTCCAAAGGGCTGTGCTCCAACATAATTAATGTCTAACTGGGGATGTGAGGCACAGAGAATTGCAACAAAAATAGCAGAGGTTTAAAGATAAGGTTTAAAGATAAGAATAGCAGGAATATACGCTGGCCCAAATCCAAGCATGCAGAAGCACAGCATAAGGACAATCCTGTCATATGAGACTTTCTTCCAACAGTCAGTGATCTTAGCACAGGTTGCCCAGAGAGGCTGTGGAGTCTCCAGCTTCGAAGATGCTCACAGAAATCGTCTGGACATGGTCCTGGGCAATCTGCTCCAGGTGGCCCTGCTTGAGCAGGGAGTTGGACCACTTGTCGCCTTCCTTGGCGTGGCGACCGCCTCCAGAGGTGCCTTCCAACTTCAACCATTCTGTAGAATATGTAGAAGGTGGAGGCCTTAGTTTTGACATATACATACATGAAATTACGTACTATTACTTTGTCACAAATTACATCTATTGACTTTCTTATTTCCAGACTTCTTGGTAAACTTCACTTTTTTAGTTTGTTGAACTTTTTAAACACAAATTCAAGACAAGAAAACACCTTAGCAACAGGAACTAACGGTACATCCTGTGTTCAGAATTAAAAACATATAGAGGGTGATGGTGAAAACTGGAAGTAGAAGAAAAACAGAACTTTACCACACTCAATGATAATAGCTGCCCAGTTGTAACAGTTTGCCTTCAGTAGAGGAGAATCATTCTATTGTCATAGATAATAGTCTATGATAATAGTTGCCCAACTGTGATAATAGTTTTCCATCAATTGAGAAGCAAAGGCTACAGAAAGCAGGTGTTCTCGCTGTATTAAAAAACCTTAAATGAAGAACAATTAACCTCAGCTGTACTAGGAAATACAGGTAATTCGGAACATTATTTTCTGTCCGTACAGCACAGTCTCTCATTCTAATTTGCGGACACTGCAGTAAAACTAACTCTACTGATTTTAGAGTGGTGCAGAATGGCGACCAAGGTATGTTTTTCTATTTAGGTACTGATAAAGCTTTCCAAAAAGGAAAGGGCTCATAATCAAAACTGAAAAGAGTAAAACGTTTTCCTAAAACTGTGGTATTAGGGGAGATATAGGGAATGTGATCATTAATCAGCAATATTTCTAATGAATTTGTATATTCTTTTGAATCTTTTTACTATGTTACTTTTAAAAGTATGTTTATAAGCCCAGAAATATCCTCCTTGATGTTAAATGCAGGCTGGAAAGTTGGGCAGAGAGGAACCTGATGAGGTTCAACAAAGGCAAATGCAGGGTCCTGCACATGGGGAGGAACAACCCCATGCACCAGTACAAGCTTGCGGCGGACCTACTGGAGAGCAGCTCTGTGGAGAGGGACCTCGGTGTCCTGGTGGACGACAGGTTAACCATGAGCCAGCAGTGTGTCCTGGCTGTCAAGAAGGCCAATGGCATTCTGGGGTGCATTAGGAGGAGTGTGGCCAGCAGGTCAAGGGAGGTTCTCCTTCCCCTCTACACTGCCCTAGTGAGGCCCCATCTGGAGTACTCTGTCCAGTTCTGGGCTCCCCAGTTCAAGAAAGATGAAGAGCTACTGGAGAGAGTCCAGCGGAG
>Ga0065711_1001600_pt1 | contig 41786 bp, 28 predicted proteins | sample Hoacrofraction12_FD_59098 | JGI IMG/M metagenome (GOLD analysis project Ga0065711, IMG submission 59098) | Hoatzin crop microbial communities from Cojedes, Venezuela - Epithelial fraction 12 v2 (version 2) | ecosystem: Host-associated > Birds > Digestive system > Esophagus > Crop | place...
GGGTAGGTTTAACTACAACATAGTCTTTTCATTCATTCATTCATTCATTCATTCATTCAATGATTCATTCATTCATTCATTTCAGTCATTCTGGGATTACTCTGTTCCACCTTTCTAAACTGCAACTGAGAGTTAATAATGTCAGAGTTGAAGCCATGCATTTGACAAGGACCCGAGCAGTGAGAATGCTGTTCAGAGTTATCCTGCTGCTTCAGTGTTTGTTCAAAGCCATTTACGAGAGCAGGTGAATGTAGTTTCCAAACAGCAAATCAAAAACATGAAGATAACACAGCAAAACCATTGTCAGAGTCTAGTCTAGTTCTTCTCAGCCCCATACAAAGAGGAATCTTGATGATAAAGTTTATCGTGATGATAGTAAAGTACACAATTTCTATGGCTAGGGCAGTGTAACTTTCCTAGGCAAATCCTTTGAACATGGGAAGTCAAAGTCATGCTGAAGTATACAGTTAAGGGACATAATTAGCCATCAGTGTAGTGTCTTAATTCAACAGAAGTTCTATCAGTTCAGCCTCTGAAGAGTGTTGTCCATTTTACAGAGGCATCTTCCCAGAAATCAACATTTTTTAGAGTTTCCATATGATCCATTATTCCTGCCTTCTACATATCTGTAGGGAAATTTCAGTTTCAAAAGTGAGGGTCTGTTGGACAGGCTCTGTAAAGCAAGTGTTCCTTTAGCACTCCTGCCCACTCCTGTGTCCTGGATTGTCACTTTGATGTATTGCAGAATTTCCAATTTTCCACCTTGTACAGAGAAAAAAAAAAAGGTAAGAAATCACTGAAGTCACTGTGCATTCTTTCCACCCTTTTTCTGGTTCTTTCCGCTATGTGGATGACTTTTTGTTCAGAGATGCGTGCAAACCGTGTCTGTGTGGGGTGGCTCTGGAGCCTTGATCACAACTTGTGATGGTCATTTCTTACTCTTTTGGTCAATGCCATTGTTTTGGCAAAGAATTGACATCCCTTGAGTCCTGCCATTCTATCTGTGCTGCTTACTGTTCCCTCTTCTCTTCTGGAAGTAGAAGGTAGACACTTCTTTGTGATGTGTAAGTAGTTTCTCTTTGTGAAGATACAAGAGCAATAACAACTGACTTACCAGTGGCAGAAATCTGCGTGTGCTGTGCTCTCCTATTGTTGAAGATACTGCTCTAATTTTCTGTTTAATTTTGGTTCTTAATACAGCTTTTATTTTTAGCATTATGATGGTAGCTACCATATAGTACTAGGAATGACCCATGAAACATATAGAATAGAGAGCTTGTGAACTCAAATACTCTGACATATACTTGAATGTAATTATAAACAAATAAAGAAATCCATTGATAAAGCAGGATAAATTTTCAGAGCGAGAGAAAGATGAGTGACCCCATGGTGGCAGTCAGCACTTTGCTTGGATATTCAAATCAGTTTCTGTTGTAGCTTTGAAAAGTGAGAGCAATACTGTGTATTTTTGATGTTTAACTATAGAAATTATGGTGGCAACAATGCTTTGTGGCATTCTTCATACCCGTACATTATCATTAATCTAAATATGCTTGACTATGGTCTACTCAAAAGCAAACTGAACTGAGGCAGTGTCTTTTTGATTACTAAGGGGCCTGTGAAGATTGCGTTGATCCAATTCTATTAATTTGCCTGTTCCAGTAAGCTGCCATCAGAATTAGTCAAATTTATAGAATCATACAATCATTAAAGTTAGAAAATACCTCTAAGATCATCAAGTCCAACCACCAATGGAGTTATGGAACTGCAGTAGAGTTATGGAACTTACATCATATCACGTTATGGAGTTGTCGAACTGCTCACAAAGTTTGACATGGAATTGAATGTTCTGGGTCTTGTCACACCAGGGGGTGTGTTGGAGGACAGCAAAAATCCCACCCTGGTGATGTGTTACTCAAAGGATCTCAAGGCAGATGGCTGGCTAGGAGCTTCTGCCTGAGGAGAAGGCAAGTCTGTGCTGCCTCCCACCTGTTTTTTGACCACCTAGGAGGGAATTAGCATGGAAGTGAAGGGCCAAAGTTGAAGCCAAAGTATGAAGGACAGCCCCCAGGAATTTCCGTGTGAAGCAAATAGTGTCAAACACCAGGACCTGGATTCCAGAAGTCAGCAGAACTGCTGAGAGCTTAGATGAGTGAAACAGGGAAATCAAAGGGATAGGTTAATATGACTGCCATGTTTGAGTAGCTGTTGGGATTTGGGACAGAGAATATTTGAATATTTTGTTGGCATTTAGTATTACAGACACTACACATCTATGTAATCTTTCTTATGCTGGCTTGAAGTGAGAAGGATCATGTTTGCACAATGTTGAGGCAGTAAGGATTAGGGACCTGATGGCTTCTGTCAGCTTTTCCATTTCCCGAGGCAAGTGTTGGCTTTCACTGAGTTGATTTTGCACACTGCAAATCTGAGTTCAGTTAATATATGTCTGCAGGCATATCTGGACTTTTGGGATGCTTCTGCTGGTTCCTCTTTGAAAAAAATCCCTAAGTGGAAAATATCCAAAATGGAGACATTTCAGCCTGCAGGCGAGGTCTGTGCAAACTAGTCCGTAGGCATGAATGACTGTCCTGCTTTCGTGGTGGTCTTGGCAAGCCAGGAATAGTGTTGAGCGTGGCTCTTGTCCCGTGTCTGATGAAACGGGTGGAACATACCACCTTCTGGTTACGCACTGTCTTTGGCCCATATATAGTCGCTCTTGCAGTCAGATGGCAGTTTGGCTGGATCAGACTGATGGTTTTAGTGGGCATGGGACAGGACAGCTACGTTACTTACCGTGCGATCAGTTTAGCAGACATGCATGAACTGCTTAATGAAAGAATATTGCAAAGGCTCAGTTACGCTGCTTGTTTGGCAAGGAAGATATAATTAATAATGTCATTGCATAAAAGTCAGCTGTTCAGTAGTCGTGCTAGCTGCCAAATGTTACACGATGCAGATTCAGAAATATTTCATCCATCTGCCAATGCTTTCAAATCATTCTGGCAAGGTTTGTATTTCTATTTTAAACTGTGTAAAGGGAAATTGCTCTCATTCTCTCAGTGCTAAGGATGGTGCAAGCGTTACCCTACTTACTTTTAGAGAAATACACAAGGGGAAGAAAAGTATTAGAGGTCATCACAGAGGTTTAATTTAGTGTCTAAAATGTACTGGACGTATGCCAGAGTGATTCCGATGGTCTTTTATGGGGAGAAAGGAGTGGTGCATCTCAGGATCAAATAATGTGTCCCTCCAAGAAACATTCCACAAAAATTTGTGAAGTAAAATTGTCACTTCACATTGATGAGCCATAGGAATTTTCATTTTACACCTTCCAGTAATGCTGTGAAACAAATGAGTATCATTTTCAATTATGTACTACTACTTTGCTGAGCTAGGTGTTGAAGATCTGTTTATGCAGCTTGGATTATTTTTTTTAATTTGAAAAAACCACAAGGTCTTTAAATCTATGTGCCCCTTTTTTCTTCTCACACGTGCTGAGCCAGTACAATCTACAGTGTTTTCTTGGTTAATAATGGCGTAACAAAACCGTCAGTTGGAGTTTTTCATTTTCTTCCCTTCTGTTCTTGACCATACCTGTAATCACAGCTTTTATACTGATTCCTCTGGCCAGAACCAATTATTTAATACCAGACATATAAATTAAGTAAGTGAGATACCTTAACTAATAAAATGAAATGTACAATAATGATACAAATGCAAGAATTCTACAAAAGCAAAAAGTTATTTATTTCATTATTTTTGTTCTCACTGTGAACTGCAAGGTTTGTAGTCCCTTACGAACTCTCACCTAAGTAGTCCCTACTACTAGGTTTCTCAGGTTCGGAGGCTCTGTGGTCATCAAAATGAGTCATCTTTTGTGTTTCATGCTCTTGTTTATTTGCATATGGGGAGCAACTCTCTGGTTAATGCAGGATCTGGAATATAAATATTAAAAAAAAAGAGGAAAAAATGGAAATAGCAAGAATGTCTGTGGCATGGGGAAGAAGGAAGGACTTTCGCGTGATTGATGAATGAACCAAATGCTAACTTGTGGAAACGCTACAGTGTTTCCAGAGCATTTGGTTTGGCTACATTTTTAAGGGACAAACAGTAATTTGTGAGGTAGGACTGCAGTATCATCAGCTGTATTTGAAACAAAAACCCTTGAGCAAACTGAAATGGTGCTGTTCTAACAGTGGGAGAGGAGCCTGATAAACCAAGGTGTCTAGAGACCCAGCACGGACTAATGCCTTTATTCTTATTCCCAGGTTGCTGCTTTTTATGGAAATACTTTTCCTGGTTTGTTACAGCTGAGTGAATTTGCATGTGATACTCGTTTCATGCTGCTATTTTGACCATGGTATGAAGAGATATTGTTCCATTCCTAAGGCAGTGTGAATCGTAATAGCATCTGATCAGTTATCTTTGGGCCCTTCCAGCACAACTACTGCTGGGCATGGACTTGTTTAAAATAAAGACAGTGAAAACGTTTTTATTCTTTGAAGAGGAGAAGAACTTGAAAGAATATGGAGAACGTAAAGAATTACTAGAATTCCTGCATGCTTTGGCAAGAGAGACCTCTCCAGGTTTTGCTAGCTGTTAATAGTCTACATCTAAGCTGGAGGAGGAAAAAAACCCCACGACCTTTAAATTTAACTCCATTTAACTCCTTTTGAACAACTAAACCTGTTTGAAATCTTGACAACCCATTTTACGACTATAATCTTTAAAAATGCAAGTTAAATAAAAATATTCAAGGAGTGGATACTTGCTGTCAATTTCTGCAAAGAGGGCAAGTAAAAAACCTGGTAGAAGTCTTAGCAGCTGGAAACAAAGCCGACTGAAAGCTTAAACCAGTTTTTGACAGGAGTAGCTTTCATTTCAGATTGTTCATTTAGTACTTCTCAACATCTCGTTCATTCAGTACTGAAAAACTGGTAGCTGGAAAAGCAGATAAGCTTGCTTTCTATTTTCGAACACACAAGGAGAATGAGGCATTAACACATAAGAGCTACAGTTTCTATGACTTTAAAGAGTTTGGTCATCAGCAATGTTCAGCTCATTAACTACGGGTAATAATCCCACTGTTAAATTAATCTATTTAAAATTAAAAATATGGCTTGGCAGTTCTGTTGTGGCTTTTGATCAAATTCCAATTTCTACAAAAATTCAGTTACTATGAATAAAAAAAATCATATTGGAAATAAAAACATAAAATTCACTTCTTCCTAACACACTAACAACAACAATAACAACAGATGACTAAGTGTATAAACATAGATTCTCTTCTGGCCTGAGAAAAAGATGCATTAAATATCTACGGAAGGAAGCTGAGTGAAGGATACAAAAGCAATGCAGGGTTAAAATCCATGACTTATTCCAAGTTTCTTGCTTTTGATTTAAATTATGATTGAAGTTGGTGGTTTAAATATCTGTGACATATCAATCTGCATTGACTCTGAGAACAGAGCTCACTTCAAAGGATTCCTAGTAGAAATAGCAGTGTTCTTTTCCTACATCTGGGGAGAGTGGTGATGTCTCTCTCCAGCTGTCATTGCTGCAGGCCACGTGCCCTTCATGGTCTTATATTGAGAGTAAGCAAAGCTAGACTTTGTGTCTAGAGTGCAGATATGTGAGTCTTTTTAACAGATATTGTTCTGTGCTCTTGTTTTTATTTGATGCTCGGTTTACACACTAATTGACGCTGTTGAGCACTCTGGTCCCCATTTACCTCTCTTAAAACAGGTGGACAGACAAGAGTTGTGTCTCTTGCAGGTGGCTGAACTGCCTTTTACACGCGAGGTAGATACGAAGCCATGCGAGAATACCAGCTGCTGATCTGCGGGAGGTGGTGATGTTAGTTGTTGGTTCAGAGTTTACTTGCTTTTCCTCAGGTCAGGCCTGATGCAAATGCAAACCGTAAACTTAAATAACGGGTGGTTTGAGATAACGCTCTGACTCTACACAGGAGTGGAGGACTATTCACAACCCAGAACCAACTTCATTTTTTTATTGCCTTCCACTTTATAGCTGAGAGGTGTGTTCAGTTGTGTTCTAATTTGTGTAGAAAAACATGAGCTAGGAGTTCATGAGAGCAAGGCGCAGGGCTCAAGCCCCAGTCAGACATGCATTGTGAGTGGCAAAGCAATCACTGCTTGGGTTTCTGTATTTTTGTAATGTGTATGAGGTCAGAGGATAATTGGAGAAACATGTCAGCACATATAAAGTCAAACTGGGAATTAGAGAAGTCTTTTCTGACTTTAAGGTCTTGCTGGATGGATTTCACACTTGGTAACAATAACTGGGAGGCCACTGTAGCTTCTCTTTGATGTATGTGGCAAAAGAGATGGAAGTGTATAGGAGGGTAGGTGAGCAAGGGCTATGTTTTTTGGGTGTTCCAGCTGAAGCAAAAGCTATTTTAACTTGTGGAACGGGAAGAATTTTTGGAAAGCTTTCTGGATGGAGACCGGAAAGGTCAAAATCCCATGGCTGCCTCTCTGCTGGAAGATTATTTTAGTCAATGTGCTCATGTAATCCATGTTTGTATTAAAATCTATAGCAGCTTGCAGCTTAGGATTAGCTATATTTTCCAGTCAGATACGTTGTGTGAGGCTGAGATATCATGTAAGAAAACGTCCTCAGAATAATTTTATCACGACAAGCAATCTAATACAGGCAGATTACACTGCACAGCTTTAAAGTCAGCAACTGGAGCTTTGGTATGAATTCTACAGAATTAGTAAGGAAAACTCGAGATTCATGTGCAATAACAAGATATTCTGACTGTAGAAGGAGGTAACCAATCCCAGCATATGGGTTGAATGACACGTCCCTCTGATACAGGTGGAAATGCTTTTCTCGGTTTGTTTAAACCTGCATACAGATTTGGAGATTTTGTTTATGTGTTGCTTAAGCTCTCAGATGTGGCTCCTGGCAGCTCTTCTTTCTGTCTTCTGCCTTCTTATGCTTGCCAGATTATGAACTCTTCAGAGGCTGCATAAGCAGCAATCACAATAAATGATTGCATATGAGTGGCAGACCTGTCTCTGTCTGCCCTTGCAGGAAGAACAAGTTTCTTAGGCCCCATTTGGTGGCCCTTAGTGTTTTGCTCAAAATATACCAGCTTGTCCTTTTAGCTACAGGGAGTCCCAGTTTAGCTTCAGGTGAGTTTCTTCTGCTTCATCCAAAATATAATCATGATGTGGAGACAGTTTTCATGGGCTGACAGGAACCTCATGAAGTTCAACAAGTGGAAGTGCAAAGTCCTGCACCTGAGGAGGAACAACCCCATGCCCCAGTATATGCTGGGGGCTGCCAGGCTGGAAAGCAGCTTGACAGAAAAGGACCTGAGAATCCTGGTGGGCACAAGGTTGAACAGGACCCAGCAATGTGCTCTTAATGCAAAGAAGCCTAATGGTATCCTGGGCTGTATTAGGAGGACTGTTGTCAGCAGGTTGAGGGAAGGTGACCCTTCCCCTTTATTCAGCACTGTTGAGGCTACATCTGGAGTTCTGGGCTTCCCAGTACCAAAAAGAGATGTGGACATAGTGGAGAGAGTCAAACAAAGGGCCACTAAGGTGATGAAGCATCTCTCATATGAGGAAACACTGAGGAAGTCAGGACTGTTTAACTTGGAGAAGAGAAGGCTCAGGGATATAATCACTGTAGAGAAATATATGGAGGGAGAGTGCAAAGAAGACCGAGCCAAGCTCTTTTCAGTGGTGCCCTGGACAGTACAAGAGGCAACGGGCAAAACCTGAACATCAGGAAACACTTTTATATTGTGAGGAACACTGGAACAAGTTATCCAGAGAGGTGGTGGAGTCTCCATCCTTGGAGATAATTCAACAGCTGCCTGGATATGGTCCTGGGCAACTGACTCTAGGTGGCCCTGCTTGAGCAGTGGCATTGGATCAGATTACCTCCAGTGGTCCCTTCCAACCTCAGTTGGTCTGTGATTCTGTGATTCATCGTTGTGCCTTGTTGAGTATGTTGTCTGTGCATAATCATAGATAATTCTCAGGTCTATATATAGTAAATGAGCAGTCTCAGCACAACCCAAGGTCCCTCCAAATGGGCTGTGATGCATAAAGGCTGATGACTTGGCAAACCCATGCGGGAGACGACATTTCAGGTATACCAGGCTTGGAAGGAAGACTAGAAGGGAAGCCCAGAGGCAAAATTGTGAGAAGTTGAAGATCGATAAACCCCTGACTCTGGAAATTGCCATTTCTGGACAGCTGAATTTGTGCTGTGCAAGTCAATCAATAAAAGCATAGAAGGATATATACCTTAAGACATCGAGTGTTCAAAAACTGATATTGACAGCTCCATCGTCTGTTGTCCCATAGACCTGTATAAACAAATACATTTCCAGCTAGTGGGTGTCATGAATTGTCACCTTTCAGAGAATCCACTAGTCCAGTTACATGCACACTGAGATATCCTGTGGCGGCCAATAAAGACAAGTAAGCATACTTCTTTCACAGCAATAAACTTTGCTAATTTTTGTAAGACTCCCACTGGCTTCATAAGGGAAAAACCTCATTCTGGGCAAAAATATACATCAAATAAAAAATGTTGGTGGTGGGTCCAGGCTTAACATCAGTTCAGCCTGAAATGGTTTGAGGTTTTCTCAAGAAAAATTAACAACTTCATTTTGATGAAGAGTGTTCTTTCCTTTGTGTTTTAAACTCTCAAAGGTATCCAAATATTGATTTAGAACCCTATAGTTACATAATTTTAGAGACATTCATGGCTTCGCAGGCCTCAGCAATACAGATGGCTTGCATGAATCTGTCCTTGTGTAAAGCCAGTGAAACCATCATTGATATCAAGGAACTACCTTGCTAGAATGGCTCTTGATAGCTTGTGCTGAACGTTAGTTTAAACCATGGAAACAATGGGCCAAAATACAAAAGCACAAAATGGTCCTGAGAAAAGAAGCATCAAGAAAATCCAGGGAGTGAAAGACTGCCAGCTCAGAAATTGTTGTCAGTGAGGAGTGGTCCTTTGAGGTGATTTCTAGTGTAAGTCTCATGAAGGACGCTAGCATGACTGAAAAGAAAGATATGGCTTACCTCTTGAGGAATTCTATGCTCAAAGTTTGTAGACACCACAAAAAGCCATACAAGTAGGAAAAAATCACAAAAAGTACACACAAAAAAGCGTAATGGGTGGGGTGATAAGATCATGGGGTTTTTCTTATTTCATACTCTGTCTGTGTATTCTATTTTTGTTTCTAAGCTTTTCCCTGATTTATTCTGGTGCTTTAATTGTTTGGTTTTCCTCATAAGTATATTGCAATTAGAGAAAGAAGATAGCTCTGCAGGGTAGAGAAGTGTTATTACCTAATCTTCCACGTGGGGAATCTTTTATTTTAGAAATGATAGAAGGCTTGTGGCTCCCTGAGTCACAGTACTTCAGTAACGACTTTGCTCCCATTAATGGCTGATTTGTATATTGTATCCAGATTGATGGGAAAAATTAAAAGATGTGTGGAAAAGTCCAAATGCAATTCGTACCAGTTTGTTTTACACAGCATCTCATCCCGTTCGAACTGTACTATACTGGTTTATATCTGTCCGTCTATCTGCATGAGTTGTGTTACTTGTAGAGGTGGAATACAGATTACCTGCAGTGGTCTAGATTAACAGGCATTCTGAAGTGGGACGTGTTCCAGTTCTAGTTCCACCTGATAGAGGTTTTGCAATATAGCTTTGCAGTTTTATGCCACAACTTTGATTTAAAGACAACAAAACTTGTATATGTAAATCACTTCTGTCTCTGTGTGTGGGCTATGTAGGATGCTGTTACTCACTTTCTGCATATCCAAAATGAAGACTACTTCTAGGTGGCATAACTCTTTTTCCGAAGGTGTGCAGGTTTCTCTATACAGGCAGCCCAGGATGACGAGGCTTTTAATTAGAGTGCCTTAGAAAATACATAAAATTATAGGACAGGGAAATTCTAACTGTTTTGCCAACAGCAGGGATTTAAATTGAGGTCTCCTGTGTAAGTTGCTGAAGCTTTCTATGCAGTGGAGTGAGACTTCTGTAAAAGGTATTTTTATTTCTTTGGTTTTGGTTCTTGAGTCAGCTCCCTCTTGAAGGCAATACTGCCCTAGATTTAGAAGTTTAGCTTCGGGATAGTAAGGCTTTTTGCTGTGGAATAACTTGAAAATATGTGTATTTCTATTCATCATGGATATAATTTCTGTAACCAAGTAGCTCCATTTGATTATCATTATTAGAGTATGAAAATATGAAGCCACATTTGCCATTAGCAGGTGGGAGTCCAGTCAATTCCATAGCTACAGGATATATTTGTAGCTTGACAGCTACGGCAGTTGACTTTGGTAAGAACTGAAGCGATGTGACATTGCAGTTTTGCCTGTAGATGTAAAGGATGGCTACCGGGTAGTCTTGTGTTAGGTTCTTATCAGTTAATTGTTCAGTGAGATACCAAGAAGGGCGATGAATCCTTTGTTTGGAATAATTATATTTAAAATAGGGGTTTATAAGTCATTGTCTGTGGCCATAATTCATTGGTTTTCTTCTCAGTGGTTGACCATTAACTACTTCCGACACCAAGGCAAGTGCATCTGGTAGCTTGTTCTTAGGAGCAAGTGAGCCAAAGAGGTTACTGGAGAGTACGATCTGGACTTACTAAAAGAGCAGCCTACTCGGTACCTAAGATGTCTGGTTTCTTGATAAATTGCTTACAGGTCACCTGCAGAAATGGGAAGAAAAGACTGCTCAAGTGGCAGTTAACTTGTGAGTAAAGAATTAGAGGTAGGGAAATGGAAGGTACTTTTAGGCTGCACTTGAATGATTTAATTACTTCTATCTGTTAAGTTTTTGAGTCAAGCATGTGTCCGTAAACCAAAGAAGTAGCACCTGGGATAAACCTAGTATGTTTACTTTTTGAGATGACCTTTGGGGCTAACTTTCACTGTATATTGTGACTAGCTCAAAGTGGTTGTCCATTTTTTATATCTGCGTGGTACGATGGATGAAATTCCATTAACAGGCTTGTGTTTTTTTCAGTAGAACATAATTTACATTTTAATGAATTCTGTAGGGACAGAAATAAAACTGAAGATGTGACTGGGTAGCGGACACAGACCCTGCTTCTCTTAGAGGAGGCCTGCAGAATGAGCTCCAACTTTATCAGATGCCAGAGAATCCACACGTGAGCGAGTTGTTCAACGTGCCCTCTGAGAGGGCAAGCGTTAACAGACGTTAGTTCACAATGGATCAGGAAGCCGAGAATCAAATCATCAGTCACAATTCTGTAGGAATCCAGGTTTCATTACGTCTTCTGTGGCAGAGTGATTTGCTTTTTTGAGGCCACAGTCAAATGAGTAAGAGTTGTTGAGGATATATTTCCCTCCTGTAAGCTAAAATAAATAAATCAGTCTGAAGAACTGCTGGGGTTTTTTGCGTGTGGAAAGAATCACGCATAGGAAATATTACGTTGATTCGGTGTCGGCATGGAACACTTGAGCCCGTAAGAGTAGTCTCACTGCATCATACCCAGATGAATCCCGTGGGCACACATTTTTGTTCATCACAGAATTTGAATACTGCTTTTCTTTTACTGTGCACATATGATGTAGGTAGATAGTGATTTTCTTAAATAGTGATGCTGCTAGTATCAGTGTGCTGTTACCAGTAGTTGAGCCTTTTAAGCAGTAAAGTATGTGCATGAGACAGGGCTTTGCATTTTACCTTTTGTTTCTGGTATTTGGTACATTTTGGCTTTCATATGTGTGAAAGTGGCAGAGCAGAAATAAGAGATGGGGAGATGTCCTACATGATGTTGTGGCCAAAAGCTTTTTTTTAATCTTATTCTGGAACATTTTATAATGAAGTGTGCTTTTTGTTATCTTCATTGATTGCTGAAAGGGCATTTTTAACTGCAGTCACATTATGAAACTGCTTATAGGTAAAAGCACAAAGTAAACCAAAATGATTTTAAGTGCAAAGTCATAGTCAATTGAGTATGAGTTGTTGGATGTATTTCCCTCAACACAGTTACCACTGGTTATTTTATTTATTGCTCTTTCTGATAACAAGAAAGCATTCAGAACACTTTGTAGCTCTTGTCAACAAAAGACTTGTGGGAAATTGTTTTATGCTACTGCCACTCATTCAGCAATCACCTTCTCTGTTGATTGTTGAATTTTATTTGAGTTGCAAAATAAACCACACTAACTCCTCTCAGTCTGGCTGGTGTAAAAGCTCCGCAACTGTTCTGATCTGTGCAGAAGTGGATACAAAGAAATCTGTCAGAATGTACAGTGGGGTGGAACTGTCTTCTGTAGTCCCAGTGCTTCCCAGCTGTGACCACTGCAGTCTTGTCAGCATGTTCAAATGTAATGCTGTCAAAGCAGCAGGTTTTGTCTTTATTGAGCTTGTGTTGTGGACAGAGAGGCTGACTGAAACAGAGGGAAGGATGACCCAACACCAGTCTCACTTAGTCACCCTTACTTCTGGTAATACTTTCTGTGAATCTAATCCAGTCCCAAAAATGAGAATATATGGGAAGTCTGTGGACAACTTGCAGAAAGCCAATGATTCTTTGTGTTATTTTTACTTAAGATATTTTTGAGAATGTAAATTTCTGTTAGAGTCTAGTGCTTTCCTGGACATTTATATCCATTGCATTTCTCTTTGGGAAAACTAAAGTGCAACTGGGCTCCGATGGGAAGCATTTTTCTGTCCTTCACAGCAGATTCAGACTGTTAAAGGCACCAAAAACACAGAATGACAGCCACCTGAAATATTTCATCTACTGGTTGTGTTAGCAGGCTGAACATGTAGTAGGGAAAGGACAATGTAAAACTCAGATAAGCCAGCCACCCTTGCACTGTTCCCTGGGAATTGGGGACACCAGGTGTCATTGTCATATGCACTGCTTGCAGAGTCCAGTCATGTTAGTATCTGAAGTTACCATATCAGTTGTTGTCCTAGTTTCAGCTGGGATAGAGTTAATTTTCTTCCTAGTAGCTGATATAGTGCTATGTTTTGGATTTAGGATGAGAATAATGTTGATAACACACTGATGTTTTAGTTGTTGCTAACCAGTGTTTACACTGAGTGAAGGACTTCTCAGCTTCTCACACGGCCCTGCCGGTGAGTGGGCTGGGGGTGCGCAAGAAGCTGGGAGGGGACACGACTGGGACAGCTGACCCCACCTGACCAAAGGGATGTTCCATACCGTATGATGTCATGCTCAGCATATAAACTAGGGAGGAGGCTGGCCAGGGGCGGGATGCTGCTCGGGGACAGGCTGGGCAATGGTCAGTTGGTGGTGAGCAACTGTTTTTCATTTGCATTAATTCTCTTTCTTGGGTTTTATTTCTCTTTATGTGGTTGTTGTTGTTTTCCTTTTCATTACATAATATAATAATAATAAAATTGTTGTTGTTTTGTTCTATTTTGTTTTACTTCAATTATTAAACTGTTCTTAACTCACGAGTTTTCTCCCTTTTACTCTTCGATTTTCTCCCCAGTCCCACCAGGGGGTGGAGGGAGTGAGGAAGCGGCTGTGTGGTGCTTAGTTGCTGGCTGTCCTTAAACCACAACAGTTGTGAATCCTTTAACGCCTTGGATTGTTCTTTGCTGACCCAATTTCTCCTCAGTCTGGCTTGTGGAAAGAATAGATATATGAGCTTACCTTCCACTTTCTGTGGCCTTGTTTCTCCTCCTGTAGTAGCTTTCTCTCACCGTTTCTAGGGCTGCCCCTTTTAGGTTTACCTCTTTCTGTTCTTCTGAAATCACTGCATCATAAACCATGCTGTCTGTTTTATTAGCAGTGCCTGTCTGAAGACTAAATGTATCATCATGTGACATCATGAATATTCACTTGTGAGTTACAGTAATTGCAAGAGCTGGTAATCATTGCTGGGATTTAGAGTTGGTTGCTAGACATTCTTTTGTCCCAGTCTCTGTCTTTTTTTTCCCCAACATTTCAGATACTAAGGTAACATCACAGCTCTTACCTGGTAACAGTGACTTCTTGCCTAGCTTTTCTGATATGAAGATTGTTTCATCAAGGTATTTGAAAAAAAAAGCATAACAGTGATGAAGGAGCCCCATGTCTTTCTCATCATTTTTGTGATACTCTGTTCTTTACTTCAGTTTTGCCTATTTTTATGTGGCAGAATTGGAATCTGAAGAAGTCCCGTGACACAGTTCTCCTTTATGAGCTAATTACTAAATGTTTTAAATTTGGTCTTTGCTCATCCTTCCTTCCATCTGTGAATGAAAGCTCCAGGAATACTAAGGAGTATCTTTAAATATACAGGAAGATACAATAGGAAGCTGGATTTTCTCTGATGGTAGCTGTACCATGGAAGTTTATTAACATTGAGCAGGATCAGACCTGACCTCAGTACTCCCTTAAATAACTCATTCCAGCATCTGTTTCTCTGCAGGTTCCTTCTTCTTGTAGTGGGTTTGGTGGGAACATATTGTTAAAGCATTCAAGAAGAATTGGAGCATTTCCTTTTTGTCTTGCTTCCACAGCAAGTAGTCCTCAGGCTCCTTTCAGACAAGTCAATGAAAGCTTTTAAAATGTTTTTTCTTGCAAGCAGTCCAGGACTCAGAGACAGTTTGCAGCGTGCGTCTGTTAAGTGGTAATGTCACTGTCCTGTGTTTGCTTTGGAATAGCAAAGGTATTTGTCCACCTCTAATGGGCTGAATTCTCTTACTGAATTTTCATGTTTCTTCCTGAGCCAGTGTGATCGCCTGTTTTTCATTTCCCTAACACAAATCTCTGGACAGAAGGGAAAAGTGAGATTCAGTTAACTGACAAGTCATCTGCCTACTCTCTGATGCTTATTACTCTTCTCACTGTAGCACATGGCTGCTCTCCTACCCCTTTTTATTTATCTGCCCTCTCTATTATGTCAGTCCTTGCTATTAGTCTCCCTGAAGAGAATCAGGTTCAGCCTTGTAGTATTTCCAGCAAGCTGCAGGTGGAAGATTTCACTTGCCTCAGTTCTTTTAAGCCTGTGAAAGTAACGAGACACAGATGATCCAGGCAATGGATGGGTAACACATAACATCTTTTTAATTGAAGACCTCATTCCAGAGTATTTAAGAATATGTAGGAGGTGTTCCCAGTCCCCTGGGAGAGTTATTTGCCAGGTAGTTGCTTCAAAATAGAGAATACTAACAGAAAGAGGTAGGGTAGCTTTGAATACTACCAAAGAAAAATTAAATCTGCACTGATCTAGGCAGTTGTAATACCATTTTTCCTCTGGTAGATCTAATGTAGTTGCTGATTATTTTTCTTTCCTAATGAATGCTGAGAAAAAGCATTCATCCTTTTATTATCGTTGCTATTTTTTGTCACAAAAGTGCACTTCAATACCAACAAGAGCAAATACTGCTGAAGGCAAACAACTTGTTTCCCTGCCTTCGTTCCTTTGTCTGTTGTATTTTAGCATTGGCATGCTAGTTCTACTGAAAGCTTAAGCAGTACGAGGTCATTGGGAACTGGAAGCCATGCTACTATTTGACGTAAAATAAGTAAAACTGGAAGTCAGTTTTTCTCCTTAGTCAGACATCAGTGGTGCCAGAAGATGTCACGAATTAGAGAAGGAAATGAATAGAGTTTTGTGCTGTTCTAACATAAAAATTGACCAAGAGAAAAATGCTCATGATGGTCCAACTTACTCAGCATAAGACTCAGTTCACACCTGTACAGTGACTGGCTTACAAATAACTCCTGTGGGTAGTTTCTTCACGCTGACTCCTTGCATCTTTTCCCAGCAGTGCCTCCAACAGCTGAAAGAGAAGGATACAAGTGGATTTGCAGAATGTAGTTTAAACCCCTGTTAGCATCTTTTGAGCTGGTGGAGAACACTGTTTGAGATGATGCGTTCTTGGTTGTGCCCTGTAGTACAAGAGAGTGTCTAAAGTCATGGTCATTTCTTTGGGGCTGGAGAGCTCCTCAGTCCTTTTAGACAAATTTGGATGAGGGTTGCTGACTGTTGCCCCTCCCCAAGTCCTTGAAACATCTGATTTTTTTTTTTTTTTGGTACTACTGCTTTTATTTGGTATTAAGAGATTGAGCAGAATCAAGCATCTGTGATTAAAATAAACAAAGAGGATAAAGAGGCTTCAGGAGAATTGGCTCAAGAAAAAAGAGACAGATCAATAACGCATGACCAACAGAGGTGCCTAAATTTCAGCCAGCGAATGCTAAACATCGTAAATGTGTGTTTGGCGGTGGAGTGACTGGAATCGGACTGTGCTCCTTGTAAGGCAGAAAGTGTCCATGAATAAATAGGGGGGGTATATACCTCTTAGAAGAAAGTACTGCAGATACATGCCCCTGCATTTGTGCAAATACTTAACATAGGAATTTAGCATATAGTTTGAAACAGTTCTGTTTTCAAAAGGCTTTAATGCAGCTGCTCTAAAATTAGAGCACTGGGGGAGCTCAGCAGTCATGACTCCATTTGTTTTTCTCTCTACTGAGAGTGGAATAAAATAGGATTTCCTGCCTTGTCCGATGCATTTCTCTTGGGGCTTTCATATACTGGAATTTGGACTGTGATTTAGATGTGCTGTTTGCTCTTGCAGATATGTTGTTACTCTGAAAACTGTCTTGGTGAAATTGCCTCTTCCTGCTTATATCTACAGAAGTAGCTGAGAAGTCTCCTTCCAGCTTCCAAAGCCTTGAGTGCTGGTTTTGAGACGGAGAATCAAAAGTTTTTGGGATTAAGCCGCAACACATATTCGCTTTTGCTGTCAAACTCATGTCTGAATGCTTCCTATAGAGCAGTTGAATTGAGGAGATATTCCTGTCCAGCTGGTTTTTAGACTGAATTCTCATTTTAAGTGAAATTAACTTTATGGAAATAACTAGGAAAATAAAATAAAAGCATTTTAAAATCACGGCAGGCTTCCATTTTTTAATAAATTATATTACATAGGGAAAATCCCTAAGCTTATGTCTTCTGACAAGTCACTTCAAAAAGTGGTGCATCAAAAGACAGTATTGCAATTTGCTGCCTGTTTTCAGTTTGAAGTCTGTGTAGATAGGCTCGTTTGCAAGAATTAGAGAGAGACTGGATTTAATCCCCAAACTTTGCATTTCAGAAAGATATCTTTACAGTTACGTGTGTTTAGTAAATAGGGCTTAATGCTCAGAACTGCTTTGTTAGGCTGCTGGATTTTCATTCATTATGATGAATTGCTTAGAGAATTGTTCTGGTCTTATCCCCTTGTTTACTAATGAGAAAATGGTTTAACATGAAGATTGTATATAATGCCTAGTTACCGTATTTTAAACAAACTGTTGTTCTCAAGTTTGTTATCAAGGACAGCATAACCTCACATTCTAATATATCCAGAAGGTTAGTGTTTCTGTAGGAACCACAAGCCCTTTATGGGCTTTATGAATTATACAGCCTTTATGAATTATATGTTAAATACCCATCCGATCATGTCTCCTTCTGTGGAATGACTACATAACTCTTTCTTCTGTATTAGTTATTCTCTGGATTTTATGTATGTTATCTGTGATATTTTGAACTCTATGTGGTCTTCTGTGTGTTTTTCCATCCAGCAGATGAATGACTAGGGTCCTGCCAGACCTTCTAATTTCAGGAGTCTCTGTACTTGATCTGTAATTTTTAATCTTTCTTTTTCTTAGAGGCATAACTCTGTTTCCAAGTTCTGCCCCCATTCTCCTCCCTGCCCTCGGAGTTTAACTATCACTTAAGCATGTTGTACACATTTTAGTCCTCCTTCATGCATCATCTCTGAATCCCCTTCAAATGCTCAGTCTTCTTTCTTACCTGCTGCACTTTGGGCATTGTGTGTTATATAAGAAAAGATGATAATGCTGACATTGGCACAACTGAATTTGACCTTTCACAGCTGCAGGCAGGGACAGTTTCGATGTGTTTCCCTTTGATGCCTTTGTGCATGCCACTCAACACAGCTGTGAAGTTTGGGGGGAAGAATTACTGCAATACAAAGTAATGTCTCATTTACTTTGATGCTTTGCTTTTTTTCTATCAACTTTTCCCAATCATCCTGCAGAAGGTCTGTATTTGGGAATATCGTTCTGCAGGTGTATGTTTCCTTTAAGTTTGTCCTTCGTTTCCAATCTCTCCAAGTCCCTTTCTGCTGCTACTTTTTTCCACACTTACATTTTAACTGCTAACAACTTATCAGCTAGGAATTTCATGAACAAGGTGTTTACCACCTAATAATTAATGACATTGATCAGCATATCAGGGCTGTGCTTGTGCTGAACACAAGCTGTGAATAATGAAGGGGGCTTATTCTTTACCTGTTATTCCTCCCCAGCTGCAGGACTTTGCATTCCACTTTGTTGAACTTCATGAGATTCCTCTCTGCCCAATTCTTCACCCAGTCCAGGTCTCTTACCAATGGCTTGTTAGCTGCTCCTAGTTTATCTGCAAACTTGGTGAGGGTACAGTCTGTCCCATCGTCCAGGTCATGAGGTTAAGCAGCACTGGCCCCAGTATCAGCCCCTGGGGTACATCACTAATGACTGGTCTCCAGCTGGACTTTGTGCCACTGATCACCACCCTTTGGGCCCAGCTGTTCAGCCAGTTTTCAATCCACCTCACTGTCCACTTATCTAACCCATACTTTTCCAGCTTGTCAGTGAGGGTATTATGGGAGAGAGTGTCAAAACCCTTGTTGAGTTAAACAACAGCAGCAGCTCTCCCCTCACCCACCAAGCCAGTCACCTCATTGTAGAAAGCTGTTGGCTTCCTTAGGCATGATTTCCCCTTTGTAAATCCATGGGGACTACTTCCAGTCACCTTCTTGTCCTTCATGTATTTGGAAATGGTTTCCAGGGTTAGTTGCTCCATCACTTTCCCAGGGATTGAGGTGAGGGTGACTGGCATGTGGCTCCCTCGATCTTCCTTCTTGAACATAGGAGTGATGTTTGTTTTTTTTCAGTCTTCTCAGTAACCTCGCCCAATTGCCATAACATTTCAAAAGTAATCAAGAGTGACCTTGCAATGACATCAGCTGTCTCACTGAGTGCTCCTAGGTGCATCCTGTCAGGCCCCATGGAATTATGCGTGTCCAGGTTGTTTTAAGTGCTCCATAGCCTGATGCTTCTCAAGACCTTCTCTCTGGCCTCAGGAGCCTGGTCTTACCAGTAAAGACTGGGACAAAGAAGGCATCAAGTACCTCAGCCTTTTCAGTATCCTTTGTCACCAGTGCCCCATCACATTTTTAGCAATGAGCCTGTATTTTCCTTAGGCTCCCTTTTGCTGTTTCCATAATGTTGTAGAGTCTTTTCTTGTTGCCCATCACATTCCTTGCCAGATTCAACTCTAGCTGGGCTTTTGCTTTTCTAACCTCATTCCTGCATCACTGGACTGTCTCTGTATCCCTTCTGACTCACATCCCCCTGCTTCTACCTCTTGGACACTTCCCTTCATGTTTTGGTTTAGTCGGGAGTTCCTTGTTCATCCATGCAGACCTCCTGCCGCCTTTGCTCAATTCCCTGCTTGTCAGGATGGACCATTCTTGAGTATGGAGAAGGTGATTCTTGAATATCAACAGCCTGAATATCTTGAATATCAAACAGCACACCCAGCTTCCAAATTAACAGTTATTATACACAAAACATTAACATATTCAACTTCCTAATACATATGCATTGTTATTCTGTTAAGTGATTGGTTAAGGTCTCTTCGTCCAGCATGTAAATTAGTACGGATGCTTAGTTCTTGTTCTTCAACATCATCATTTGACTCGGTGGTATAATTGGGGTCGGTGGTCCGTGCATCGGTGATTGCGATCTCCGCCTGCCGGAATTACCTTTCCCCTACTTACCTGTTTCTTTTGGCAAGTTGAAGCATTTCTTCATGTTTTACTAGCTGGGCTAGTAATACATCAGTTAAACTTCTGCTCTTAACAGCCACCTCCTGCTTATCAGACAAAGGCACATTGTTTAGGTAAGATAACTTCTTGCCTGGCTTTAAACCACCAAGGGTAGGGCCATACAACGGACATGCTGCTGGTATGGGGGGGACTTCTGCTGGAGGCGAGGGGTGGTGCGCTTGTCACTGCTTGTCTTGCGTTATCATTGAAGCTTGTAGTACTGAGCTCTCTGAAGAGATTAAAGCCTCCTGTCCCGAAGTCCGGGATTGTGGTCCTGCCTTTTGCCCTGCTCTCTCCTCACGAGATCCTGAATTCTACTATCTAATGGTTGCTACAGTCAAGGCTGCCCCCGATTTTCACATCCCCAGCCAGTTCTTTGTTCTTTGTAAGCAGCAGGTCCAACAGAGCACCTCTTCTTGTTGACTCCTCAGTCGCCCGTGTCAGAAAATTGTTATCAGTGCCTTCCAGAAATCTCTTGGATTGCGTGTGCCCTGCTGTGTTGTCCTTCCAGCAGATGTTGTGGTGATTGAAATCCTTCATGAGGACCAGGGCATGTGAACATGAGGCTTCTTCCAGTTGTATGAAGAAGGCCTCATCTACTTCTTCTTCCTCATCAGGAAGTCAATAGCAGATACCTACTACAACATCACCTGTATTGGTCTGCCTGCTAATATGACTCATAACTTTTGACTGGCTCCTCACCCATCCCAAGGCAGAGCTCTGTGCATTTCCACTGCTCTCTCACGTAAGGTGCACCATCCCCTCCTTGTCTTTCCAGCCTCTTCCTAAGAGCCTGTACCCATCCGTCACACCGCTCAGTTATGTGAGTTATCCCACTATCTCTGTGATCGCAGTGATGTCATAGCCCTGTAACTGCGCTCAGATGTACAGTTCCTCCTGTTTGTTCCTTGTGTTGCATTGCACTGGTGTCCAGGCGTTGGAGAGAGGCACCCAAGTATGCTCATTCCCCAGAATCGGCGTGAGAGCTTTCCCCATAAGGCTTCCAAAGATTTGTTGTGTTCATTAGAAATGGCATGGTTGTTGGATTTTTCACAAACTAGGAAGAACATGGTGGCTGGGGAAATTATAAAATCATTGCTTGGCAGCAATCTCTGCAAGTTATACTGAAGTGGTACTGTTCAAGTGTTCAAGGAAGGTACTGGAAGTGTTCAAGGCCAGGCTGGATGGAGCTCTGAGCAACCTGGTCTAGTAGAAGTTGTCCCTGCTCATGGCAGGGGGGTTGGAACCAGATGATCTTTAAGGTCCCTTCCAACCCTTACCATTCTATGATTCTATGATTCTGTGCTGCTAGTGCTAGGTCAGGTCAGCCATAATTGGCTCTAGCAAAGCAGTAAAAACCACTGAGACTGGAGATTTTGACATCTTCTTGGTAGCTTCTTCCAGTGCTGTACTAATTTCTCAGTGAAAGTTTCTCCTAATGGGCAACATAAACTACCCAAGCTGCCCTTCAGCTAAGTAAAGGGGAAATTTAGCTGTCCTTGACAAACCAAGCAAACCCAGCTCTTACAACTTCATTTTGCAAAACACGTCCTTTACTGAAAACTCCAGTGTGACCATGGAAGAGCGTCCAAGGCAAAGCTTAAAGCTTCTTGCTGCAAATTTACGCATTCCAAAACCACAGACTGGTAAAACTTTCAGAAGTTAATGCTCCTCAGGGCAGCTTTCCTTCTGCTAGCCCCACAAAGATCACAGTCTCTGATACCGCATTTCAGCTTTTCAGGACCACCCCAGCCGTACTGCTGGGGGATGACTCTGGGAAGAGGATAACGGCTTTCTCTGGCAGATGAATTCAGGAGGTTCAGCATTTGCACTGCTTCCAGTTCTGTACCTTCTGTTACACGCAGGCTGTCATTACAACTGTTAAAAAGGAAGCATCAAAATGTCTTGCATCAATGTCCAGTTCATAGGAATGTTGTAGAGGAATTTAAATCTTTGCCCTATTGTTATGGCAGTAGCACTAAGTAGGTATTATTAAGTATATTCACTCACTTCCGTGCTCCATTCTCATTTTCCAGTCTGTGGCTGAAGAACTTCTTAGATTTTGTTGTCCTTGCTATATTTTGGATCACATTTAGAAGATGATCTTGCTTTGCAAGAGACTTTCTCTGAGATTTTCAGCTGTTAAGCCTCAGTTTTGATTAATTCTGTGGATTATCAAGACAGAGCAGGAAAATTTATCTGGGCTTACCTGAAAATCTCCTTTAAGCACCAGCTCTTTGCAGAGATGAATGAACCACCCAAATCCAGAGATGGCAAGTGGCATCCAAAAACTTCATTTGCAGGAAGTTTATCTCTGTTCTGAAGTGGTAGAAACCATGTAGTTCCCATCCCTCCCTCCTTCCAGGACATCATTCTGATCTGTAACTCAGGGAAGAGTACTGCAGGAGCAAAAGATGAGCACCTTTGTCTGACAGCAGATGAATGGGATGGCTCTGCTGCTGAGCTTTCCCCTTCAAGTCACCCTCCGCTTTGATTAATGTTGTGCTCTCAACAGAGCAGTTAATGGATTATGATAGTTTGAAAAGTCCTGTTATTTGTGGTGATAATCTTTCTGGACAATCAAGTTGGTGTCTTCCAAAACTTAGGTTAATGTGCACTGAAGCAAGAACAGGGACTGCTGTGCCTGTTGAGAGAGGAAGGCAGGGTGGTGGTTTTTTGAGCAGTATCTCGTACTGATGTTTTGAATCTCCACACCAGACTGCTTCCAAAGGAAGCACCAGATCCAAAATGCACAGAAGATGGAAATTCCTCCTGCTCATCTGAAGAGGCTTTGGATCAGCTTTCCAGCTGCTAAAGAAGATGATGTCCATCTTTATGGCTCATAGTAGTTTTCTTTAAATATTCCTACATGGTGAGAAAGAACAGCCTTTCAAACTGTTTTCCAAGACGTGCTGCTTCTTGATTCCATAGGAAACCTGTGAGCTCATTAAGATACCATAAATGAAGGAGAAGGGAAAATGAAAAAAGAAACAAACAAAAAAACACCCCACAACCCAACCCCAACCAAGGACAGAGTGAGAAGACTGTGCTGCTTCATAAGTGCTATTCTCTTCCTCATCTCTTCTGCACACTGACTGGTCTGAGAGTCAGCTGGAAAAATAGTGGAAAATCTCTTCATCTTGAAAAGAAGAGTTAGTATAGGTAACCTTTATCTTGTAGGACTTACCGAACAGAGAGCAAATATTACTGGCAGCTTTTCCAAAGTGTTCCTGACCCCCACAGAAGGGAGGGTTTTAAGAGCCGCCTGGACACTGAAAAACCTTCCTGTGCTAGGTTTTGGTGGTACATTCTGCTTGTCCACACGGCTTCTTCGTGCTCGTCCTTTTGGTGCTGGTCATTTCCCTGTTAACTTACTGTTTAAATAGAAGCCTGTCAAAGCCTAATTCAGGGTGTCTTTTTGTCACTGCAGTTGTCCTGAAACCAGTTCCCACTTATTTTCACAGTCACGTCGTTAGTAATTCCTCCTAAAAAACCTCCTGTGCTTTCGGCCATTTTTACAGGGGCCATATTTAAGCCGTTCCGTGTTTTTTTCATTGTATCATCTTTGCTTCAAGCAAGATCGCCTGTTTTAACACAGCACAAAAGAAAGTGGGGAGCTTTCTGTTCTCTGTAACTGGGCCAGAGATGGCCCAGGGCATGTTATGCAAAGTGGAGGCACAAACTGAGCCACTTGCTGCTTCTTTTTGCCCCTAGCGGTTGTCTCTCAGTATTTGGTTTCTATATGTCTCTGTTCTATTCCAAGCCTGTTAAGACCTCCCTTGGTGTTTAACTACCAATAGAAAGTCTGATGTCAAGAATAAATGTTTCCTCCGTTCTTTCTCTCTCACACACCTACTTGGGAAGCTTTTCCATCACACAGTGTGTGCATTGGATGGAATGATGGCAAAAGTCAACAAGAGCATGGCCTCATTCCTTTCTCTCTTGGTAGTGCCTTCGTTATCAAATTCCTGTTTCCTGATGTTGTTCAATAACTTACTAAAAGGGTAAGTCTACCAATATTATTCTATTAATAAGCCTTACTAGAATGGCATATCCTACCCCTTCTTTACCCCATCTTGTTTGCTGCTTGGTAGTTTTGCTGGATTCTGCATGCATTATCTTACTCTGAGAAGCATGAAATGTCATTATTTGCATATATGCTAACAAACTACAAATGCTGTTACAATAAATAAAATTATCCAGCCCTTACTGACAATTGTGGCTGCAATACTTGATTCATGTGATCACCTATGGCATAATTTATCAATTTATTTCTCAGTTATGTGAAGCAAAATATATTACATAATAGTTGCTAATATTCCCCTTGTTCCTATTATTGGAAAAGATTAAAGAGACAGGCGATTTGGTTTTCATACTGACCTCTAGAGTTGTGAATATTTCATTCACGTCCTGTCTAATAATTCCTCCCAGGCTAGATAATCCTGTGCACAATCTCCTTCTGTGCAATATGTCAGTCTCGGCATACCTTTGACCATCTGTGTTGTCCTTCCCTAGGTCCTGTAAACTCTTACTGTATCTTCTTTACGTTAAGGCAACTAAATCTGGATATGGTGCTCTATTGTCAAAGTTTGTGGTGTTGTACTAGTTCACACGATGCTCAAAAATCCAGAATAAAATAGAAGACCCCCTTTCCCACTGTGATGATAGCACTTGTCAGGGAAAGACTTGCTTTGGGGTTTCTCTCTCTCTGCGTTTATCTGGAGTTCTAATTTCTCTTGAAGCGTTTGAGATTCTGTTTAATGTTTCCTAGAATGCTGTGTGTTTTCTGGGCACAGGGATGATGACGGGTAGATGTTGAGCTACTGAAGAGAATTGCAGCTTTGTTAATGAAACAGCAAAGTGAGGGAGAAACTGTGAGGAAAGTTGTTGTTCCTTTTGTTTGCTTTCAAGCTCAAAGTATGTGTGACGTAGCTTGACTGAATTACCTGATAAGTGAGAGTGTGTGTATCCACACTCTTGTGTGTGTGACTGGCATTATGACAGTGTTCTGCAGTTAGCTTCATGGCATAAGCAACAGGGGAAGGGGAGATTTGATGGTTACCTGGAGGATGATAATTCTAATCATGAGAGCGAAATGAGCCAACATTTTTTTGAGAAGAAAAATCCAGTGAAATTTATTATGCTGTTGAACCATTTCCCTGGGGAAGGAATGTCAGTGCCATCACTCTCACGCGATTAAATACCAAGCAGCATATATTATTTAATTATATGGTGAAAAAGGAATTAATAAGATGACTTCATCTATTTTTGCTCCTTTCACCCTCCAGGATTCAGTTGTACCAAACAGAAAGAGGTGGATCCTGTGAGAATAAATAGCTGTGAGAGCATTTTTACAGGGTTCACATTGTATTAAAAAAAATTAAATTGGTAGAGAATAAAGTGTCAAGGAAAGCTATTTTATTGCTAGAATTCTAGCTAGCTTTGGTTGGTGTGGTTGTATGCAATTAAGTCCCAAGGCAGTGGAATTATGTGGGATTTTTTTTAAGAAGCATGACTGAAAAAAAACATTTGCGCTGGGATCTAAGGTTTAAAGCATACATTTTATCATCAAGAGTACTGCTACTCAGTAGAATGACAGAGATAAAAACAGACAAAACCCGAGGAGCTCTGGAGAGGAGAAAAATAAAATTTGACTTAAACTGGTAGTGCTATTTTGTATGGGATGCCACCTGGTGGAAGTTTTTAGGATGTCTTTTATCAAATCTCGAGCTAGTCTTCCTAACTATTTACTCTCTTCAGTCATTCTAGATAATCCTGTTTGCATAGATCAGCCTTGGTCTTTAACAGGCTCTCCATCACCTGATTTTTTACGTAATCTGAACTTTCAGTGTAATGTACGGATGGAGATATCTTACTCTGGGAGGTAAAAAGTCTGTGAAAAGGAGATCTTCCCTCAGCTTGCCTGGTGGGCCAGGGAATCAGACATGGTGAGAGTGTGATCCGTGCAGATACTGTGGTATAACTGTAGTACTGCACTAATGTGTGTTGTCAGAAAGCTCTGAAGGGAACCGTAATCCCATTGTGCGCTTTGGCGTGTTAACCCAGTCACTACGGCAGTTGGAAAGGAGTTATTCCAGGGTTGTCTCCAGCGGGACGTTAGAATTGCAGGAAGAAAGAGCAAGCGTGGACACATCTGCTGCCTTAGCTGACATACCCCTTCATTTTGCCTTGTAGAGGACTCTTCTCCCAACGCGTTCAGATGTCTGGCATTCAAGTTGTATGGCCTTAGTGGTCTGCCTAGGGACAACACAGGTGTGTTGCTAATCCACAAGACCTTTGTTGCAACCGTTTCACATTAAGTGTCAAATGCTTCTTCCCTGCTAGAGGTATTGTGGAAAGGTGAAGGTGCTGTAGGTGACCGGTCTTCTGCTAAAAAGCAAAGTGTTTTATCCCTGAGTTTGCCAAAATACTAGGGTGGCTACCACAAGCAAGGGAAGAAATGATGTCTCCTGTATGGACATGTACATAGAGGGTCTCCTGAACTGAGACGCTGTCAGAGGGACAGAGGCCATCTGTTCATTTTTCTGCTCTCCAGCTTTGATTCTCCTTCTACTCTTGGTCGTTTTCTGTCTTCATGTCCATCCCATGGAGCACCAGTGAGCCTGTCACTTTTGTGGTTTCCCACACTTGAAGGTAGCTCTCCCTTCTCTCATCTAAGCAATTAACTGCTTCTAGCTTTGTCTCAATAAACACAAACATGACCCTTCTGTAGTCATTGCCTAGCCACCTTTCTCTTCTACACCCAATCTCTGTCAAGGATTGTGTTGGTATTTTTTAGATGGTAAAGAGCTGCTGGTAAGGACTGCTTTCTTCTACCTCTTTTGCTACTATCCTTATAATTAGAGTTGGATACTGGGGTGTAATTCTTCATGGGCTGGTCTTTCTGTTGATCACATGTGCTCCTTTTTGTCCTTTGCTTGCGCTTCCTCTGTAAGCCTTTTGCCCTGATCTTGCTCTTACTACCACCTTGTTTATCTGCAAAGATCTTTTGCTTTTGGCCTGATGATTCCAGAATTCATGGCCCTCTTTCAAAACACTTGAGCTAGGACTGCGGTTTCTGAGCCTAATGGAGTATGAAAGTCCAAAGAACACGTTTGTGAATAACCTTTAAAGTCTGAATTCAGGTTCTGAAGGAAAGTTACACTGAACAATTTCAGTCTTTGGTAGAAACGTCTTTGAAAACATTTACAGTCTCATCTGTGGAGTGTCATGAAGTCACTGATTGATGTGCCATCAGCTATTGGCAATGTACAGTCCTGGCAGCTTAGAAAAGCCATGTAAAACCTGAAATGAATGTTGTGTGGCAAGAGCTGTTTCTGACCTCCTGAACCATCAAGCTCTTGGCCTGAGCAACTGCCTGCAGTTCTCATCTAATGGCTGAAGCAGCTGAGCCACAGAGTGGATTCTGAGAGGGCTTGAGGCACCAAAACTGCAGCAATTCAAGGACAGAGTGGATGAAATTTAAAGCAGGAGCAATAGAGTGATTGATTCCATAGACTGCAGACTGGTTAAACCTGTGGTGATGTCCACAGAGTCCTGCAGCAGGGTGCAATCAGGAGAACAGATCTGGGGGAAGAGATGAAAGTCCCGTAGCCCTTTCCTGCCACATGCCTGTGTGTATGTTTTGTACCGGTCTTGTCGTAGGGGTAGTAGCTGTTTGACTTTTCCTGCTACACACGCTCGTGTTGCAGCTGCATCGAGCTCTGTTACAGGAGACACATGTTGTGACCTTTATCCACATCCCGTGATGCAAAGCCCCTCCTCTCACTCTGTAGAGTTATTGTGTGCCGAGTTTTGGAAACAGAGGTGCTTCCCACCTTCCTTACAAGAATGCTGAAAATTTCCTGTGTTACCCAATGCGTGTGCTCGTGAGCTTTGGACAGTTGTGGGGTTTTTTTCCAGATTGCTAAGCTAATGCTTAGGTGCAAGGGGGGGGCTGGAAATAACCACCAATGCAGTATAGTTAATCTCCATCTCTTAGCCTTTTTCCCTGCCTACACAATTCTGTATTTTTGTGTTTTGCATGATGTTGGCTTTTGTGGACTTGGTACACTGGGAGATGCTTTACTCTGCCTCCCATGGGAACGCCTGTGAGCGGCTTGCGTAAGGCCTGCTTCTGGGCACAATGCTTCACCAAACTGGTGAACTCCCCAGATGCAAAGCAGTTTCAAAAGCGTCAAGCAAACTAGGAAGGGAGCTTGGAGGGGACAGAAGCGTCACAGGGGACGTAAAAGAAAATAACCACGCATAGGATTAATGCCTTCCTTATAGATAAGGTGACATGAATGCAAGAAGATACTACTCTAGTTTTTCTTTCATGTGCTGTGAAGCAGCAAAACCAAAAGGAGCCAGTTGTACCCTGAACTATCTGCCCTGCTGGTAAAATCACCTCAGGCAGAAGTGGGGATATTTGCCCCAAAAGTTAGGTCTGTAGCTCTTCATCATGCTGGATTAGTGCTCATCAAAGGCAGGATTGAACCCTTTTTCGGTGGAGGTACTCTCCTCTGACCTAGAGTTTCCAGTCTGAGTACAAGTTGTAAGTTTATGCAAGCACAATGGGTCGGACTGGATGCGGTGAACCTGCTAGATGGTGAGAACGTTTGTTCCTCTGGTTCCTCCCCGCTGACAGGTGAGCACCAGCAGCTCTGGGATATCACTGTGAGTAATGATTAGGTGCTGGTTTGTTTTTCCCATGCAGTGGTCCAAGTAAACTGGAGCAAAATACTCCGAGCTGGGGGGTGGGGTACCCTGATCCCCTCCCAGTGAAGGTGATGTGCGTTTCACCTCTGCCCTTGGCAAAGGCTAGATTTGGCAGGAAAATGTAGCAGTGCTGTTCAGTAGCTCACAGATTTAATGGAAGCACGACTAACTCCTGCTTCTCATTTCACTGCACACTGATCACAGAGCAGATGGGAAGTTGTGTAAGAGCCATTTTGAGCAGGTAGTAAAAGATGGTCAGCTTTTAGGCCCCCTGTGATGCAACACTTGGCCATTGTTCTGAAGATCTGCCCCGCGACTTAGGGTGGAAACCTTATTTTCTTAACCGGACCTGATATTGTTAAAGAGTAAGAAGCAAAGTGAAGTTAATTTTATGTTTTATTAGCAGCTTTGCATTTCCTTCATGTTCTCGCACTGACAGAGAGTAGCAAAGTTGAGCTTCCTGTAGATAATAAACCTAGAAATCTGATTTTTGTGACATTGAACACTGGCAAACAACAGTAAAGCTATGAGAACTCATACTAAAACCCAACCTGGCTACTGGGATTGGACACTTTACAACAAATATTTAGTGCAATGATACTATCTATTTTAATTATCTCCAGGACTACCTTGTCTGCCCTAGGATGAGGAAATATGGGGCAGATACTCTGATGCATTGTAGAGGACTGCAGAAATAAGTGTCATGGAGCATTTTTTCACATACTGTTTTTTATCTTCCTAGAGAAAAAATGCATTGGGTTGTGCTATTGGGAAAGTAATGGGTAGCCCTGGTTTCATGTGCTGAGTCTTTAAAAAGAGAATTCTGCCATCCAGTGGCGTTTGAATAGATTTATAAGTATAGGTGACATAACCAAGTCTAGGTAGGAATATTTACCTTCACTTTGTTTCAGCACCAAGCCAGTGAGAGCAGAACAGTAACCTGAGAATTTGCTTGAGAAATTCTTTCCTTTCAGAGTTCAGGGGGTAAGGAGCCAGTGCCATTTATTTTAATGGTGAAACCTTTCTTTTGTTTTATCTCTTTGCAGTTATGTGGCTGTGGGCTGCTGGGTGTGGGCATCTGGCTGTCAGTGTCGCAAGGAAACTTCGCCACGTTTTCTCCTAGCTTTCCATCGCTTTCAGCTGCCAACCTCGTCATTGCCATTGGCACAGTCATCATGGTGACCGGCTTCCTGGGCTGCCTAGGTGCTATCAAGGAAAACAAGTGCCTCCTGTTGAGTGTAAGACATCGATACTTCTTTTCACTAAGTCCAGTGACTGTTGCTTTGCTATTATTTTATTTAAATGACCAGTGCAAAATAGCCTTGTGGATCACTAACATTGCCCTTGGCTTTCAATCTTCTGTATGCTTGCAGTATGACATCCCCCAGCTTTTCTCCCAGTGACATCATTGGTGTATTAGCAAATGTATCCTTGTTACTGTGTACCCCAATGTATTAGACAGCAAAGCAAATTACTATCACTTACCTCTGAGTGGTTAAACATGAACTGTAGGGTCAACCTGGATGGCCCTTCTGGAAACGTCTGTTGGAAGGATTGACTGAAAAAAGCACAGCTGCTTTTGGATGCCACTCAAAGCCTCTCATGACTATTTTCTACTTTGACCTTAGCTAAGGCCTTTGTCAGAGGTTGGTGGAAACCATCTGACCCAAAGTTAAAAAATCAAGGTCTCTCGCAGGCCTTACCAATAAAAAAACCCATAATAATCTGATCCTTGGCAGTCTTTGTCCAGCACTGAAGCACAGAGGTTGAGAACCCCTCTCAGAAAACACAGTGTGGGTCACTCCTCTTGCATAAGCTCAGGAGGCTTCATCATGCTTCTTCCCATCCCAAGGAGAGAGGTGTTGTGGCAAAAGGTGAGAGGAGGGGTTTCGAAGCAGACAACTTCCAGTTCAGTCACAGCTTATGAATCACAGGTGCTGTGACGTTAAGGAACACGTGAGTTTTCCTTGTGTAAAAGTCTCCCTTATGTGGTGTTGGGGAATAGCTGGACAGCATTCCTTAGACCACCTCGGAGAATAAAACTGGAGGACAAATATGCACCTGTTTTTTGCTATCTGCTGCTTGGTTTTCTATGTTGTACAGCTAGGAACACAAACAGAGAATAGTAATGAGGTCCATGTCATTCATTCACACAAACTGCAACACCAGCTGAACTTGGAGGGGGGGAGCAGTTTAAGACAAGGTTCTGCAAAAGTCTTTCTATACTGTCATGACTACCATGAGTTTCCGACTGGAGAGCTTGCTGCACTGCATACTACGTCTCCCCTAGTGCTGGGGCGGGGGTGCCACATAAGCATGGCTTGTGGGCATGAAGAGTAGTGAGAAAGTACTGGAGCTGACACTTGGGATGCCCCTGCAGAGAGAGACTTCAGCTACAGAGAGTTGGGAATAGAAGTGCTGAGTAATATAATGACTGTTCCAACAGGCATTATATGTGGTTCAAGCCCACCTGCTAGGGAATCACTCCTGAGGCAAGTCACATTGATCTTTGTGGTTTAGCATCTGTCGTGTAGTCTGTATGAAGGAAAGAGACTACCAGGGCTGCGTGTTGTGACAGCAGTCAAAAAAAGCAAGGCAAAAGCACTGCTGAAACCTGCAAACTGGTAGTAGGGCAAAATCTAAGATGTAGAGAATGCTAGACAGTGAGCTTCCTCACTGATGGGGAGACCTACAGCAGCTTTAGTGGCAGTATAATGTCAATGTGCCTGAGTAGTTTGAAATCAAACTTTCATGGTTTTGGCAGTAGAGGAAAGGTTTAGAGAACAAGGCCTGTAGTCTGCAGAGTCCCTAGCAGCCCCAGGTTTGCTCTCTAATTGGCAAGTGTGTATACACTGTCTGTTTTTCCTTTGTTCTAGTTTTTCATCGTTTTGCTGATAATTCTCCTGGCAGAGCTGATATTACTCATTTTGTTCTTTGTTTATATGGACAAGGTAAGCGAATATGCCATATGGATTAATTATCTGTACTAGCATGTAAACCAGGTTCAGTTTGCTTTTGTTTGATGGAGGTGTGCGAGTTCCCCTTGCTCTTCACTTTGGTGAAGGTTTGACCTTGAGATCTTGGCTGTTTTCCGTAAGCTGCTTCTGCAGGGGGAGGAGGGGAGGAAGTGGGGAGGAGGGCGAACAGGAGAGAAGAACCTGCTGAGCTTTACAGTTTCCTCCCTAAAATAAAACCATGGTCCAAATCCTCTCTTTTAGTCTCCTAAAAGCTAACATAGCCTTCAACATAGTTGTTTGATGTCTCTGCAAGAGGCTGATCATCTTGTGGACCTGGGTTGTGGGAGGTCCTGCTTAGGACCTGGTTAGCTTCTTAGGGCCAACCCTTGAACAGAACTGGAGGAGAGAGGCCTGGGATATTCACAGGTTATTCAGATGCTACCAGCTATCTCGCTTGACTGGGCAGTCCCAGAAAGCTTGACAAGGTGCTGAGCAGATCAAGAGGCAGCTTCTCACAAGGCCCATCTGTAGGAGTCTCCTATCCAGTAGACACTAAGTGAACTAGGCACAACTGGCTGGCCTGCCATATAGGTAAAACTGGAAAAATCCTTGGGGAACTGGAGAACGCTGCTGAACACAGGACAGCGCCTTACAGTATGCACATGCCCAGACTGGTTTTAAAACTGAGCTCCTGCCAGATTTCTGTCTCTTCCCAGGCTGTCTTTATGATGCCTGCCACTTTGAGGGAGCTGGGGTGTGCTACTGATTTTGAATGGGATGTCAAAGAGGGATGAAACAGATCTTACAATATAGTTGACCTTTATGCCAGGACCCATGGGTTAATCGTTTCTCTGCCGCCAGCTCACTGCTGTCAGAGCCAAGGCACGTTCCTACCTGCATCCAGGACTCCAGGCTCAGACTGAAATTTGTACAAGAAAGGGGACATCTCAGATCTCCTGTTAAGCATTCCAACTTTCTCCTCTAAAGAAAGAAGAGCACATCTACAAGCCTGTACCCACAAGGAGAACAATATTAATGTCCTTTTTCAATCAATTTTTTTATTGCCCATTTATTATAGCCTGCCTGAACCTGTGCAAGGGATAACTATGTTAAGGTTGGGAGGCTGGGACTCTGGTTTTACGATATTAGTTAAATTAGGCCATGGGTTACAGGCAGGAGAGGCTGCTGTGGGGTATTGCCAACAACTGTTGCTGGCAAAATTAAAGTAAGCTCAGCAGATTTCTGCTGATCACTCTTCAGTTAGTTTGGATCAGGTGATGACTGTATGATGGACTCAGCAGAGGGGAAGCTGTCTGGTCCCCTGTCTCATGAGAATTAATCCAGTATTTCGCAGTTTGAGGAAGAGATCAGGCCTCGGCAGGTGCTGAAAGGTCCAACTGACTTGTGAGATTCTTGAAGTTATAATGGAGTTTTTCTACCCATGTTAAGTTTGTGGTGAGGGAAGATGAGAGACACATTCTATATGCAAGTCTATACCATTTGGTCCTTTCCTCTAAACAGCAGTGCATTGACTTTATGTACTTTTTACACTATGCAGGTCAGTGAGAGTGCAAAGAAGGATCTGAAGGAAGGTATGAAGCTATACAACTCAGAAAATAACGTTGGACTGAAAAATGCATGGAATATCATTCAAGCAGAGGTAACATATTTTCTCAATAAAAAGAACCCCACAATAATTTGGCCATAAAGGCTGCTGCAGTCTGTTGACTGTGGCATCCACCCCAAGTCTGAAAGATGGCAAATGCAGGCTTTGGTTTCTGATTTTGCACTCTTGAGCATCCAGGGAGTACTGTGAAACCCAGGATTGAAGTGTACTCTGTAAGGTGAAAGATGGGTACCTCTCTCTGAGATTCTCATATCATAGGCACAGAGATGATCTGAAACAGGGGAGAAGCAGCAAAACCTGCACAGGTAGAACTGCAGCTTCGGCAGTTAGGCTGTTGCGCTTCTGCAGTTGTGGGCTTACTTCCTTATGTTTTGGTGTTCGGGCTCATGTCTGTGTGGGCATGGGATAATTTATTTTTGGGAGTTGTTTTTTTTTGTGTGTGTTGTTAAGTATTTGCTTTTAGTGTTCACTGAGCACAAAGCACTTTAACTATATAGAAGTGTTGTGGTAGCCCTTTTGAAAATACCTGGTAGTTTAGGGGGAGTAAAAGTTTGTGGTGGTGCATGATTGACAAATTGTACTAGTTAAATTAATTTATTAATCCTTTACTTTTGCCATAGATGAAATGCTGTGGTGTGAATGACTTTACGGATTGGTACCCAGTCCTGGGAGAAAACACTGTCCCAGACCGATGTTGTACGGAAAACTCCCAAGACTGTGGACGGAACTCCACCGAATTAGTGTGGAAAACGGTAAGGCTCGCTTTGCCCAGGTTAAGGCTTAGGGAGGGCTGGGAAGGAAGAAAATAGAGAGAATTCACATGAAATAAAATGTGACCTTGGGATTTAAATTTTTATCTTTATCATTTTAGGGATGTTACGAGAGAGTTATGACCTGGTTCGATGAGAATAAGCATGTCCTTGGTTCGATTGGGATGTGCATCCTCATAATGCAGGTAATACTGCTATGATCTTTGTCAGCATCGTTTTCATTTGCTGTCAACATTCTTGATTCTCCTGTGCGAAAACTGGTGCTCAATCGCTTTGAGTTTGATCATGATTTAAAACGTCTAGAAAGTGCCAAAATGAATTGAATCGTGGCCACTGAACTGAGTAGTTTAACGTGTTTTAAACAAGAAATGCAGAAGTATCATGATAATCTGTTAAGGTTTTGGGATTCCTGTACCAGTGCTGTACTTTTGGGGCAGAATACCTGACTCTGATGTTTTCGGTCACAGTTACCTGGCTAAACAAGCACAAGCTGTTGGGTAAAAAGGAAGAGGGACTTGTATGTATCAATTCTGAAAAATTGTTGCACGTATGACAAAGAGCCCTGAGAGCTTTTTGCCTCCCTCTGTGCTCTGACAGATACATGTCCGGACATCATTGTGTGCCTTAACGACATACATCCAAGTTTACTAATCAGTGTCGGAGCTTGAGAAATATGGCTAGTGCAGAATGACTTTTAATACCACAGGTGGACCATGAACACAGGTCAACGGTGCGGTTTTGGCAGCCTCCCTGTACTGAAGCCTTTATTGTTTGTTTTCCTTCAGATTCTTGGCATGGCCTTCTCCATGACACTCTTCCAGCAGATTCACAGGACTGGCAAAAAATATGATGCCTAAAGCCTCTGAAACATTATCACATCAACCCTTCTGTCTCATCATAAAAATGAACAAAAGGAATGACCGCAAAGAGTATCAAGCCTAGCCCTGCTGAGGGAATCCGTCCCATTGACCGATCTACTTTGTTGTTACTTGTCCAGTTATTATCGCAAGTTGTTGCTTGACTCATTTTTTTTGTCTGTTTCACATTTGCCATTTATTTGCCAAAGAGGGAGGAAACTCCCCAAACAAATGGATTTTCTACACAAAATCATAGATCTGCTCTAAGAATGTTTCTTAAGGAAATGTTTTGATCTACTAATCCATACTTTATGTGCAAAAATTCTGTGTGCTCAACTTCAAGGGAGAATTCTTCAAAGTCTTCCATTAAGTTTTCAACCCTCATGTCCAATTTCCTGGAAGATTCGGAAAAGCCACTCGTAACTGAGAGAATTGGAGCTGCTTTGCAGCTTCTTGTACCTTACGGTGTATACTTTTTTATTATGATTATGGTGATGATTATTATGATGGATATAGCTTAGACTTTAGTTGCCTGACTTATAACTTCTTACTGTTTTTGGTTTTACACATTTATTGTACGTTAATTTGGGAACCACTGTGCGATCTCCAGAGGACATGTTTTCCAGCATTGACAGTGCGGGCGAATAAAGACACAACTTTTCTCAAGTCCATGGGGAGGCATCATCTACCTTTATCAGGGCCCTGAGGCCCTTACTGTAACAAAGGTAGTTCCTTTCAAATCAGAGGCTTTTTCCTCAGGTGGAATGCAATGCCTTCCCATTGGACCAGATGGTGAGCTTCCTACTCCTGTGAGGATAAATTCCAATGCCTTTACTCACCCAAAGCAGTGCCTGGCTGCTTTGATTTCATGCTACTTTGAAAGCTAAAAGTACTGACTAAGCAAGTTATGGCTCCGTGGCGCGAAGGAGAGAGATTGCAGTCTGACCTACTGGCCAGCTGGCACCAGACTTCACAGATCGCGTTGTCTCTTTCAAAAAGTTTGCCCAAGGCATGGCACGCTGCTGGATGCGAGGGAAGGGGATGGCAGTTCAATGGCGACATTGTCATGCCGTGCCCTTTATTGACAGGGTTTCCTCAGGCAGATGACAGCTGTCTCCCTGAGCTGGAAAAGGTGGTTTGTTTAAAGGTGAGCAGATGATGCAGGAAAGGGGCAACTTCCAAAACAGCGCTCAGAGACAGTGTGTGTTGTCACACCTTCAGGTTCTTGCTGACGGAAAACCAAGTCCGTCCAGCGGGGTAGTTCGGCGTTCACTGCAATGCATATTTCTACCAACATTCCTGTTAGAAGACTTGAACGTACATTTCTCTAGTTTGAATGCTGCTTCACTGCAAGCAGCCCTCATTGACCCTTTGTTCCAGGTTTTTGCTGTTTTGTGAAGGAAGAAGGAAAGGCTCAGACATTGGAGGATGTTCTGATTTAACTCCAGCCAGGGCTCGACTCGGCTCTGAAAGAAACTCTGCTTTTTGTATTAGCAGCAGTCAGAAGTGACCTTCAGGGGTGACCTCATCCAGTGTCACTCTCAAAGGGGTACTGTAAGACGGGGTTTACTGTGACATTATTGGGCTGAGTTTCAGAAACTGCTGAGGATGGAGATTTTGTGCCTTTCAGAGCCACGCCATGTCAAACTACTCCTCTGGTAAATGAGTTTCTCTTAATGTCCAGTCTGAACATTTATACTTTAAACTCTTAAAAGGTATCATTTTCATTGTATTGTTCAGCCTATCTTTTCCTTGTGGGCTGAAATAGCTGTTGATCCACTTCATATCTGGGAGTTTTTATTCCCCTGTTTTATCTTCCTAGTAGGTCCTGCATGCATCTGTACATCTGGCAGCAACGGTGTTTTGTGTGGCCTGTATGTCACTTATTTTGAGTTCCTGCGAAATCAGTGTGACAGGAAGGAGTGTGAATGTGTGGGAGATGGTAGAGATGAATTTGGGTGTTGCACTGAAGGAGGAGGCTACTATTCTTAGAGCATGGCCCTTGCCCGTGTGAGCACAATGCCCGAAGTTGCACAGGGCTCCTGTTTCCCACTGAAGCAGACAGTGCCGTACGGGTTCAGCTGTTTCACTTGGATTGCCTTTGAAAGAGTCAGGGAAGAAGCAGAGGGAAAGCACAGAAACTGAATCCAGTTTTACTTCCATTTCTAACAAAAATCGGGACCAGGAGCATCTGAGCCCTACTGGAGATGGATGTTCCATGTTGAAGAAAGGGCTCTGATGCCCAGTGTACTTGCTGCTACATGTAAGACTGTATCCAAAGTTGCTAAGATGCGTTCCCATTTTTGCAAGACAAGACAGGGCTTTTTTAATCTGATGGCTCCACTGCATTCTCCTTTTGGGCAGAGGTGCTTAGCTTTCTCTAGCTTTCTCTGGTGTTCAAAAAGAGCAGGGTGCAGGGCTGAGCAGGAGCATCATCTCTGTCCTTTTGGGTCGCACAGTGGTACCTGCCGCATCTTAAATTTTAATCTGCAGTCAGTTTTTGTACAAAAAATGGTAAAATATATTAGTGAAAGTAATAAGGAAATAAAAAATGTTTATGAGTAACTCAGAGATGAAATATGTAGTTGCAAACTGAGCTACTTTGCCTTCCATCCAAACTTATTTTTCTAGAATGCTTCATTCCATTTCACGATCTAGCTGCATAGATCCTGAAATCTTTTTTTAATGACTACTTTTGGCATTTTAAGCACAGTATTAAGTGAGATAGTTACAGGACCTTCAAGTATTCATCTCTGTGAAGCCACCTACAGGAAGGGAGTCAAAAGCAGGGCTGATTTGTGTCTTTAGCTGACTCTCTGGTGTGGGAGGTGATGACAGACATCCTGAAAGGAGCAGAAAAGTAATGCCGTTTTCCAGGCAATAAAAAACAGCCCTGGAAAGCGTGAGGCTGCATCAGTCAGCTTGTCAGAGAAGCCACTAACTGTCCTGTAAATTGGTCAAAGGGAGCTTTGGCTCATGTATGTATGCACTTTTTTTGCTTATGCTGGTGGGTGGCTGTCTGTGTGTTTTCCCCAAACGTCACTCTGATTATTTAACTATAAGTTCTTAGCATGTTTTTAAATAAAAACTGATATTGAGTAAAAGTATCTTTAATATACACAAATATTGATTTGTATAAATGCATACCTCTCTGTACCTCTAATTCGTGAAAGCACAGTTCAAGTGTGTGAAAGTGCTGTTTCTCTGAGTGTTCCTTCAGCCTGTAGCATACCTGCTGTCTCACTGGGCTTCATACTTGGAAGCTGCAGCAGAACTTAAGCAGAGACATAATAGGAGAACTGCTTGAAGAACCTCTGCTTGAAAGCTGTTGAAGTGATAGCAGTGAATTCTGTTCCCTCCTGGTGGTACCAAGGCTGTTAATTATAGGAAGCCCAGGTGGAAGGTGCTCAAAAGAAGCACCCATAGCTAAGTAGCATGTGAAATAAAAGCAATGGCATAAATGTCTCCAAGATGACAGAAGATGCCTTGGATATGTCATGCATTGAGTCCCTGGACTGTGGTCGTGTTAGGCCAACTCTCCTATCCTGTGTCCACCCTCTATTTGTATGCATGAAATACGAACTCACACGCAGGAAGGGGGCAAGCAGAGGGCAGCCGAACTGATCCTCATAACCTTTCCTGGGCAATGTATTGTTCAGGCATAGAAAAGGCAACGAGGAAAAGGGTGTCTTCCCAGCAGATCGTTCTTGGGAGCAGCACACAATAGGGCACACATAATTCCAATGTGACTTCTTTCCATAGAATTGAGCATCTTCATCCTGTAGCTGGCATGGGGAAACCTGGAGATGTTTGCCTATGGGCTAGCCATCTGTTGTGCAGTAGATAGTAGACACTAAGAAGCAACATGCCATTCCCACCAGGTGATGTTTGCACCAGTGTTTCTTCTATGCAATACCTACTTTCGCCTTTATATAAAAGATTTTTACTAGGATGATATAAAAATAAAGGATTTTTTAAAAGGTGCCTCTTTGAGCTCATTTCTCTCCTAACTCCAACTACACCAAAACCAAAAGGGGACAAAAAAAAAATTCCAAAAGGTGACTCACAGAGATCTACTCCAACTCTACTGCAGTTGAAGTCCAGAGCTCTTGAAGCAGTTGCATCTCTGAAAAGATCACAGAATCACAGAATGTTCAGGGTTGGAAGGGACCTCTGTGGGTCATACAGTCCAACCCTCCTGCTGAAGCAGGATCACCTACAGCAGGCTGCATGGGACCTTGTCCAGGTGGGTTTGAGTATCTCCAGAGAAGGAGACTCCACAACATCCCTGGGCAGCCTGTTCCAGTGCTCCGCCACCCTCCAAATAAAGAAGTTCTTCCTCATGTTCAGCTGGAACTTCCTCTGCTTCAGTTTGTGCCCGTTGCCCATTGTCCTGTCGCTGGGCACCACTGAAAAGAGTCTGGCCCCATTCTCCTGACACCCACCCTTAAGATCCCTTTGTCCTAGCCTTTCTCATCCTCCTTCGAAACAATAACAAAACAGTAATAGGTCTGAAAGATCCCCAAAGAACATCAAATTGTTTTTGAGAGCCTGACAATGTAGAAAAGAGTTTGCAAGTGTCCCACAGAATATAGAATAGTCAAAGATAAGACAAAGTAATAGAGAACTCGAAAGACATCCAGAGAACACTGAGAAGTCTCAGAGAAAATGTGAAAATTGATTAAACACCGAGACAGAGAAAGATCACAGACTAGCCCTCCAAATTCCAGGAAAGTAGAAGATGGTCTGAAAGATCCATAGATGAAACAGTGGAGCCAAGCAGAAGGCAACAAAGCTACAGAGAGTCTGAAAGGGAGAACATAAAAGTAGCCTCAAGGAAGGGAAGAGAGCCTCTAAGTGCCCAAGGAAACAAAACATAGCAGTGTCAAAGAGGGCAAGAAAGCAGTAGACAAGGGAAAGGCCCCCACAGAGAATACAGAAGAGGTTCAGTGCTAACAAGAAAGTATCAGATTAAAGGAGCTCCAGAATACCCAGTAGTACCAAGGGTGGGCCTCAGAGAAGACCAAAAAAAAGGGCAGAAAGCTTGAAAGTGCCCCAAAGAGTAGCATCAAAGAAGGGAAAAACTAGCCAAAATCTGTAAAAGACTTTGAGAACACAGAGTAGTCTCGAAGAGCCAAAGAAAGTAGTAGAAAGCCTGAAAGAACCATGACGAACATGCCACAGACCTTGACGACAGCAAGAAAGTAGCAGAGATTCTGGAAGAGCACTAGGAGAGTATGCCAGCACCTGCTAAGAAAGGGGAGAGGCTAAAAAAGAAATAGAGATTAGCCTTGAAGAAGGGAACAAACAAGCAAGGAGGCTGAAAAAGTCACAGGGGAGAGAGGATTAGCTGCTGAGATGCCATGAACCTTGAAGAGAGACTGAAACACCCCCAAAAAACAAACCCAGTTTAACTTCAGGGAAGGGGGGGTGGGGGGGATGTAACCAGCAGAAGGACTGAAGGTGCTCCAAAGCCACCTCAATAAGAGGAAGCAACAGACTGAAAGCCTGAAAGGCAGCCGTAGGAGCTTTGGAGTGGCTAGGGAAGAAGTGGAGTGGTTGAGAGAGTCCCAGAGAACAGAGATGATTTGCAGAGCCTGAGAGACTAGAAGAGACCGTGAAAGAACCTTAGAGAAGACAGAGTAGTCTCAGAGAAGGTAATAAAAGCATAAAGCCTGCAAATGTGAAGAATAACAAAGACCAGCCTCAGAAAGATGGAAAAAAGTAAGCAAGAAAGAGACCCAGAGCATACAGTAGCCTTGGAGAGGTAAAAAAATAAAGCAGAAAGACTGAAAGAATGCAGAGAGAGCAGAGTAGCCTCACAGAGACCAGGAAAGAAGCACAGATTTTAAAAAGAGTCCGAGGAGAACACACGGTACCACTGGAGGGCCACAACAGTAGCAAACAGGCTAGAAGAACGCCACTGCATGCAGAGTATGCTCATGGCAGCGAAGAAACAAGCGGACGGCCCCAAACGGACGCTGAAAGCACACAGAGCAGCTCTCTGAGTGAGAGAGACCACCAGGGAGGAGTTTGAAACGGGTTGAGGGGAGAGCAGAAGGAGCCTGTGGCAGGGCACCATGAAGTCCCTTGACCTGTGGTGTTTTACACAGAAGGCATTAAACAGTCTTGGCCCCAGTATCCATCCCCAAGAAATGCAAACAGCAAGCTCGCTGCCAGTTACTTTGAACAGCTGATCACAACCCTTCAAGCCCAGTCATCCAGCCAGTTCTCCACCCACCCTATCTTCCAGTTTCCCAAACCACACCTCAGCTGTTTGGCCACTGTGGGAAGCTGGGGCAAAGAGCTTGGTAAGTCCAGGTGAACAACACTCACTGCTCGCCCCTCACTCGGGCTGTCTCACTGTACAAAGCTGTCGGGTTGGTTGGGTGTAATTTGTCCCTGGTAAATCTATGCTGTCTTTTCGCCATCGGTTTCTTGTCCCTCACAACTGGAAGCAGCTTTGTGAGGATTTGCTCTGTGATCTCCCCAGGGGCAGGGATGAGGCTGACAAGCCTGTAGTTCTCCAGGGGCTCTTTCTCACCCTTCGGGGGAGATGGCCGGGGGTGGAGAGCGGGCTGTGCTGTGTGCCTCTTCACATCATCAGGAACCAACCCCACTCACTGTGACCTCTGAAAGGTGACAGCAGCTTTGCAGTGACTTTGGTCAGCTGGCTGAGCACCTTTGGCTGCGTTTCAGGTGGGCCCACGGACTTGTGGGGCTTGTCCAGCTTGCCTTTGGGTCCTCAACATGGATCATATGGAAACTCTAAAAAATGTTGATTTCTGGGAAGATGTCTCTGTAAAATGGACAACACTCTTCAGAGGCTGAACTGATAGAACTTCTGCTGAATTAAGACACTACACTGATGGCTAATTATGTCCCTTAACTGTATACTTCAGCATGACTTTGACTTCCCATGTTCAAAGGATTTGCCTAGGAAAGTTACA
>Ga0065711_1001599_pt1 | contig 41785 bp, 23 predicted proteins | sample Hoacrofraction12_FD_59098 | JGI IMG/M metagenome (GOLD analysis project Ga0065711, IMG submission 59098) | Hoatzin crop microbial communities from Cojedes, Venezuela - Epithelial fraction 12 v2 (version 2) | ecosystem: Host-associated > Birds > Digestive system > Esophagus > Crop | place...
CCTCTGTGGGTCATCTAGTCCAACCCTCCTGCCAAAGCAGGGTCACCTACAGCAGGCTGCACAGGACCTTGTCCAGGTGGGTCTTGAATATCTCCAGAGAAGGAGAATCCACAGCCTCCCTGGGCAGCCTGTTCCAGTGCTCCGTCACCTTCAGAGGGAAGAAGTTCTTCCTCATGTTCAGATGGAGCTTCCTGTGCCTCAGTTTGTGCCCATTGCCCCTTGTCCTGTTGCTGGGCACCACTGAAAAGAGTTTGGCCGCATCCTCCTGACACCCACCCTTGAGATATCTATAAGCATTTATTAGGTCCTCTCTCAGCCTTCTCTTCTTCAAGCTGAACAAGCCCAGCTCCCTCAGCCTTTCCTCATAGGAGAGATGCTCCAGTCCCCTCATCACCCTCGTAGCACTCAGCTGGACTCTCACCAGTAGCTCCTTGTCTTTCTTTAACTGGGGAGCCCAGAACTGGACAGAGTACTCCAGATGGGGCCAACAGGCTGGTATTCCTTCAGGTAAGGCTATTTCCTGTTTTCTGGAACTGTTCTAATATGATTGTTTTTCTGTATGTTCTGTAATATCCCAGTGCCTCACCAGGCCCATGTGGCTCCCACCAGACCTAGCAGAAGTCACCCTCCAATTGTCTAACAGGCAATGTATCAAATCATCAGATGACCAAAGGCAAAAAAGGCAAAATTATCTCCTCAGATATTCACGTGCAGCTTTTCTCTTCAGTTGCTGAACTCAACTGTCTGTGGCAGAATTTGGCTTTAAATGCAAGAGAGCAGAAAACACACAGCTATGGAGAAAAGAGACCCATGGGGACCAACACAGCATCTCTGAGAAGATTTAAAAAAAAATATTAACTTGTATCTGAAGTTGAATAACTTCTAATGCAAGGAGCAAGGTTTTTCTTATGTGGGCGTATTGTAAGCAACTTTGATTCTCTTGTTTTTTTCAATCTTCTTCATTTCTCAGCTGCTTCTGCAAACTAAAGATTAATTTAAGCTTGTCTATAGCATTCAAGTGGCAATGTGACTGTATGTTCTAGCAAGGACAGTGACTGGAGGTAACAACTTCCCAGAGCAGCACCTACAACAGGAGCTTGGAGGCCCAGAAACCATTAGATGAGACCTTAAAGCAGTCTGCTTCAACAGGGCTTCACCCAGTACAGGAAAACCTGTGTAATCGTGTGTGTTCTTGCTGTATGTGGTCAAGTGTTTATGCCCTGAAATTCTCAGGAAAAGAACTGGGGAGCTCAAAATCCCCTGGAATCAGGCTAGCAGCGATCAATTGGCAAAATCCCATGAAGTCCATAACTATGTGCTGGGAGAAAACTCCACAGCCCTGCATGAAAATCCACAGTTTGTTTTAAGCACTGATCCCAAAATTTGAGTATTCTCAGTTGCCATTGGCTTTGGTGGGAAACAAGGGTGTTCGCTCTCACCCAACAGCAGGTTGGCTGAGAGCAAATGGCAGCTGCTATGCAACTTGCAGGCGTTCTGAAGACAAATAATTGTCATGAACCAGTTGTGTGGAAAGGAAGGGGTCCAACTCTGCAAATAGCTAGAGCTCCTGCAAGAAGCACGTTAAGAGAGTTGCTCAAAGCGTAAGATGATCTCTTTATTCCAAATCATTATGTTTTGGGTCCTGCTTTTTGGTTTTGAATTTCTGAATGAGTATGAAAACTCATCTCTGAAAAATGTCTACCACAAAATGAACAAAACTCTCATAACAATTCTAATTCTCCTGTTTAATATGCGCACCAGAGGGTGCTGTGCTATGGGTCTGAGCAGGAATATTAGCCACTCCAAACTACATTTAGATTGCCAATAAAAAATAAAAGGCAAAATGCCTTAATGTAGATTCCTGCCTCCCTTTAAAAGGAAAAGCATAATAATTCTAAACTGCAGCAGAGCAAAAGGGGGGAAAAAAAGAAAAAGAAACAGTGAATTATGTGATGTGGTGTTTTTACCAACTGTCTAAATAAAGGTTTAGTGAGTCACTGTGGAAAGCAGAAAATCTTTCTTTATTTTAAGAGCTGCAGTTTAAGAGTTTTGTATGAAAAAGCTTCCCTTAGGTTTGTAACTTAAACATTGCCCATCTGCTCTTTCCTCCCTCGTCTGCATTTACAGTAAATCTGAGATTTCCTCTTTCAAAAAATACATTTTAAAAAAATGTACAGATTTGGCCAACAGTGTCTGTAGAGATACTGAGAAGCCTAATTTAAGACACCAGAATCTAAAATGATGGTTTCCCTTTGGTGCACACTAGAGGTAGGAAGATTTCTCCTCCTGGCTCGGTGCTGGCTTCACGTTCCCCACAGGAGTTTCTAGCAGAGGAGGTGACATGGGAGCTTGAGCCCTAATTAGGCAGGGTACCCATTTCCCAAATTCTACAGAGAGATAAGAAAGATGGCTCTCCCTGGGTTCACGACCAGAATCCACTGAGGGCAATGAGAAGATCCCTGACGCCCAAACTGCCAGCCGTACGGAGGAGCAGCGAGACCCTCTGCTCCATGTCCTATGATTAGTTCATCTCTGAGTCGGGTGTCTTGCTCGCAGTTACCACGGCTGAAGAGCAATGCCAGTCCCCCGGCACACACGATATGACACATAGCTCATTAGTTCATGAATATAATGAGACTTTTCTTTTTTTTTTTTTTTAATACAGTCTCACTGTGTGAAAGAAGCTTCAGGTCACGGTTTTGAATTAAATTCAGAGTAACTGCACTGAAGACAATTCATCTTTTCCTGGTGGAAAACCAGGTAGAAACGATAATCAGGTCCTTCAGTTCCATCCCTGAGAGGAAGGGTGGCTTACAACACACGACCTCCGGGTGTGTTATCAGGGTCTAGCCTTGCCCGGTTTTCTGCGTGGAGGCAGAAGAGGCTTACACTTTAAGGATAACCCGTAAGGAAGGGATGCAAAGGCAGAATACTTCACCAACTCCCAACTTATATTTCTGTCTCTGACTCCCATTATTAATGAACTCATTCACTTTCATAAAAACAACTACACAAGTGCTTCTAACCATATCTATAAAACTACTTAATGCTCTTTTCGAAACAAGGCATCTTACAGCCATAGTAATTGCAGTTTTACTAGACCTTTAAATGAGAAGCAGCTACTTATTAAGTTTTGATATGGTGAGCTGATTAGACAAGTTAAACATAAAGGCACATTTTATGCATTCTGTATAACCATATGTGCACGTAGTGCAGTTCTGACACTGGTGTTTGGCACTCGCTGCTATAGGAAATCCTGCTAGGTACACAGTTTTATGCCACTTACAGGTTACAAGTAGTAAAGCGAAAAATGCTGGATTTTACAGGAAAATAATATTCATAAATCTCCAGCAGTGAATTACAGTATAACTCAGAGCTGTCTTTGTTTTGCTGCTGCTATGATTTCAATTCTGTTGCCAGTGCAGAAACAATAAACACAAAGACCAAAGTGGAAACCACTCCCCTCACATTTGGCAAGTGCTTATATCCAATTTACAGTTGGATTCTGAAAACGGCTTCTGAAACAGTACTAATAACAAAGAAGTTCCCACAGATGCTCATTTTTCTCTCCTAGTGAACTGAAGGAGTCCATTGTGCACAAGTTAAAGATGTCTTCTAACGTCCTATCCTGGTTTTCCCAGTTCATCTGCCTCTGCTCTGTACCTCTTCCGACACAAATCATATTATTTGCCTTTTGTCTTGTTAGGTGACTTGCTCAGTGTGTTGTGTATTAAAGACCTCTTCCTTATAGACTTCTCACAAGGGAGACAGTGTGCTGCCTAAACAGCCCCCTGAGCTTCATTCCTCCTGATCTGGCGTTGTTGGGCGTATCATGGCTTTACTATATTTTTGCGTATTGATTTGGTCATTGTGTGCTGAATTCAGGATCAGTGCTCTGCTCTGTTACAGTACAGTAATTTTTTTATTTAAAGTACATAGGCTTTTACCAGCACTGATATCAGTGCAATGATCTCAGGGAACTCAAGCTGATTATTTCATTGAGATGCATCACCCATGTGTAAAATGGTCAGTACAACCCATGTTTTGTCTGCTCTCGGTTCATTGCAAAATAAGGTATGTCAAGAACAAAGTTAGCATATTTTTCCATTGTATCATATTTCCATGGCGCACATGTGGCATTGAGCCGTTGTATGCAGGATTCCCGCTAACATCTTTATACCTGGATTTAAAAGCATCTCGGAAACTGATTTAACAAAGACCTCACACGTGCATAACATTAGGAACTTGAGTAGCACCACTGATTTAGAGTGGACTGCTCATGTTCTTAACTACCTTGCTGATTCAGGGCCACAATGAGTGGAAGAGTCAGGAAATACGTGAGGAAAAAATATTTATCAAAGGCTAATCATATATCCTGCCTCTGGCATAAGAAGATTACCACAGGAAACTGGAAGGCATTTGTCTCCCCCTGTGCAGCATTGCACAAACAGTGACTTTCTTCTAATGCAGCGAGCATTGGTTAGTATTAGGCACCAGATACAGGATGTGGTGAACTAATTGTCTTCTCTGGCATGACAGGCCTTAGCTGTGATTTATGAGTATGAATGTGGTGGTAAAACTAAGCCGTTCTGCCTCAGACTGACAACACCAACTGGCTTAAAGGGAGCTATTTTTAACTTACACTGATATAAGCAAGAAAAGAACGAGGGCTTAATTATACTTAAACACCTGAACTAATTGTGGTTTTCAACCTCCTTCAGTTTCTCCAGTAGCAGTGTGGGACCTATACAGTGAATTTAAGTCTCCTGATAATTGGCTTGCTTTTCTCCAATACCTTTTAAAGAGTCTTTGGAAATAGTTTGCAAACCCCAGATGTCCATGGACTGAGGCTGGAACATTTTTGCTGTTAAGGGATCAGTAAGTCTCTAGAAAGAGCAAGTGAGCTGTCAGGAGCTCATGTGGACACCAAAGACTTAGATTATCCTTGTTCTAAATATTTTGAATAATATGCCAGCATGAGAAAATTCCTTTTGAACAGAAGGCAGGAGCTTCTTTCTTGAAATAACAGAAGACTTCCACAAACCATAAAGTTTCAGTATGCATGAGAGAAATGGTTGTGTTTTCTTTAAGTATGATATGCTGCGTATTGCCTGGCATTTTGCTACTTACAGGCTTTCTCAGTAGAACAGAATGTAATAGAAAAATGTGCCAGAGTGATATTTTGAAGGCAAGTATATATATTTCTTTATTTCTTAGGTCTAACATAGTCACAGTTTTAGAGTTTTCCAGCTACTAGTTTATATCCAAACACAGAAACCTATATAAACTCCAACCACAGTCAAGTGGAATATGAAATAAGTAAATAAGATAACCTATTATGAATATGATAAATGCATCTCTCTGAATCATATCATTTATTCATGACTTTTTCTAGTTAGCTCAATAAGCTCCTTAATTACTCTGAGCTGAAGCCCAGGTGAATCAGAGGGACTGATGGAAGATCTCTTTCCATCTGTGTTCAGCTCTGTGCTGTTCATACATGCCGAACATTGCTGCTGAGAAGAGGCTCCACAAATGCCCAACAGAAACTAAAGGTACTCATATGGGACTGGCCTGTTGGGAACTCCGAGGCATTAAAATTCTCATTCTCTTCTACCTTGCTTATCTGAGTGTGGTTAGACAGCATGCCACTCCTAGGCAGAAGAAGGCTGGAAAAAACCCTTCCACCTACTACTCCTGTGACCCGTTCTGCCTCATTCTGTCCCTGAAGTCTACCTAATAATTGGAAGTCCTATGGATTCAACTTCTATTACACCCAGACCCTAAGTCATTTGCCCTCCAAGGAGCATCTTGCTTTCTAATTGATTTTCAGGTTCATTTACAGCAGTCAATACTAATCTGTAAATATCAGCACGATTTAGCATTTACCTGCTTGTAATTCTCTTTTTTTTTCCTTCCATTTAGTTTTGATAGTAGAGATTGACAGGTGCTTTTTAAAGACATCCCTTCTGATAGAGCATTTTGGGCCTAGTTAACACAATGTTTCCTATGATTTTTGTTTTTTCTGTAGGTTCACCAGCAATATCCAGAACATTGCAAGACCATCTCTTCACCCAAATGCTTTCATTGGTTGATGCAAATGTAAGCGAAATGTCCTGATAAGGTCTCCTGAGGTTGACCTCCATACACAAATCAAACCTAGTGTATTAAAAAATAGTCTATGCAGCCAGAGGTTGTCACATCAACTCATTTTATGAAGAAGTATGTCTGCCAGTACTAAGTGCAGCTACTTGTTTCTAGAATCTGAACTTCAGAAAATATGTTCACTGGGTTTTCTGTGGTCTATGTGCAAAAATGGTCCCACTGTGGTGGTTAACATCACCAGACAATTATCAAATTATGCTGGCAAAACCTTCATCTTCAGTAAAAATAGTAGATACAGTCCGCAGTTTTTCAAGGTATGCTTTGTTGGAGGGGTTTGCCTCAGCAGTAAGACAAAATGTGATGATGGCAGAACACCACCTATGAACATCGTCCGTGAACACACGTCCTCTGCGTGGCTGCTGCAGCTGAAAGTTTCTCTCATTTCAGTGGGTTGGCCTTATGCAGTGATCACAGAAAGAAGAGGAAGTAGAGGAAAGCAATTTTCAATACCAACAGAAGCTTAAACATAAAACAACAGAGAAATAATGTCATTGTCTTTGGTTGGATGGGGAGTTTTCTTCCATCCCTCAAGGCAGAACTGTAAAATCAGCAACAGTCAGTTCCCAACATCTCTAAAGATTAGCGAGCAGACTAGGATAATATGATTATTAAGAAGACCTAACCAGACCTCTCCTATAGCCTGAGGGAGTACTGGAGCTTCTGGATCTCCCGGTGGTGCTGGACTGTCCCCTTGGATTTCCTGTTGTGGTCCATTTGTGGCTAGCTAAGCTTCCTTAGGGATTCAGTACTCACCCTAATCCAGCAAATCACCATTTCCAACAAGCAGTTTCAAAATTTCCCTCCCAGCTTACTTGAAATCTGTGTGCATAATTCTGTTCTGCTACTGAGCTGGCTTGTTTTTTATCCTTTAGCCATCCACACTTACAAAAGTAGAACTTACTCTGAAGAGATGCACGATAGTACCAGGCCTTCCAACATGCATGTATGTGTAAAATTTGGATACACTTTACAGCAAGTAACAAACTGTGGATAGGAGAATTATTTTTTTGATAGAAGGCAAGCTTGATAAAAGGAGTGCACACTGTCATGCCTGAAAGTATGGTATTAATAATTAAGCCATGCAATCATTACCTCAGGATATTATTTCTTAAATATCTCTTGCAAAGGCAATACGATTACATATGAATTATATCAATTTTCTACCAACAAAAAAAAATCCACAGAAATAGGAATTGAATTACACTGTCCAATTTGCTGTAAAGTTCACTGTACGAGAAGAAATTAATCAAAGCTACCACCACCCATTTTTATGGGAACATAAAATGATGTGAACTTCCATTTTTAATAAAGATGCATAGCTCTTTTATGAAGACTGACTAATAACACTGTAATGAACTGAAAAGTTACTGATACATTAAGAATGAAAATTTTGAGGGATGTGTTTACTGAGTCTCCTGTTTCAAGCCAGGCAATAGTTCCGTTTGAATCTGCCTACAGACAAATGAAAAATCCAAACAATAATGTTGATGCAAACTCTGTGTAAATTCATCTCCCACATATATAAATGGCCAGAGATGTTGTTTTAATCTAGCTACCTCCACCTACATGATCCTCAGGCGGATGTGGTCTGCATTCTCCAACAGTGTGAGACCCCATGCAGAAGTCTCTTTGTTGCCACAAATGCCCATGGGTGGATATTTCTGACCAGATTCGAAGGACTACAAGGCAATGAAAGAATTTTCTTAGGTCCCAAATTCAGCAGGATTCTGAGCAGCAGCATGACTATGTGTTCTCTCTGCAGGATAAAGGCTTTTAATCAGGAAGGCTGTGCCTCCTTCCCCCAAAAGAATGCTAATTATTTAAAGTGATTTTATATTAATTGAATAATCAAATAGTAAGCTAATTTATTTTGACTATGTTCACATGGCTTTTGCTCTTGCCTTTTTTTTTTTTTTTTGTGAACAGTCTAAGGAATGATGCAATTGTCTGGAATATTTGGAATATAGTGGAAAGCAATGTGGAAATATCTCAATCACAGCAGAGAGTTCTCGAAGTGCTGTTTATCCGATCTGGAATGCAGTGCTGCTCTCCTTTCCTTTGGACCGCTGAACTGAAAGAGAGGCAAAATCTGGGGTAAGGCAAATTTTTGTGGGTTTTTTTGTTCTTCTGAACAGTCACTCAGCTAGTTAACTTTGTTCTCCAGGTGTTTTCTCATTTCTTACATGACTCTAAACTGGAAACTATCAGAAGTTTGCTTAGTTGCTAGAATTCATCTGGGGGAAATCTTCAGGGCCTTTTATCATGGGTGGTCCTTTGCTTTAGCTCTTCTTAACCCTTGTTCTAGCTAATATTTAAAAAAAAAAACCAGCCAAGGGCAATGTTTCATAACTGCTGGAGATAAAGGGCTAATGAATAATAGAATTTCTAGCAATAGACAAAGGTGGACTCCTTGATTATATTTACTAAATTAACTTAATCATTAGCATTTGGTATGATGCTCAGAGGCATCATGTCATGAGTCAGGGGTTTGACTTGTTTACTTGTCTTTCCCAGCTCTGTGAATCTAAACGTCAATCAAATACAGAAAAATATTTAGCTAGAACAGAGAGCACTCAGTTTATCCACTCTTTTGGACTGCTTCTAAAGAGGAATAATATTTCAGGAGTATTATCTTCTACTTCCTTGCCCCTACCTCCAACTGCCTCACTCTAAAAATGTCCTTTCTATGGACCCTAAGAGAGACCACCTGCCTCATCTTAAGACCACTAAACTACAGAGATGGCATCGAGAGACATGTACAATATTCCAGCTGGATAATCACCAAGCAGTCTGATTCACTTAGTCTAATGGTCCCAGTCAGATCCTGGCAATGAAATAATCATGTAGTATGATGCAAACACATTAGTTTTAATTAAAATAATAAAAAGGTCCAAGCCATGGACCTCACATCTGAGGCCCTCTTATTTTTTTCATGAGGAAGAATATCTGATCAAATCTTTGTCTGAACCCGTCCCTCATGTTTTTGGTCTGGTTTGAATTCAAAGCGATGTGGACCTGTTTGGCTGCTTCTGAAACCATTGCTCTACAAATGCTCACCATTTTGTGACCCAGACCCACAGTTCAGCTTTGAAAATCCTCAGCTCTGGATTTGTTCTAGGGCTTAACAACATTGTGCCCATCTACCTCTGGGACAACATCCGTCTTGGTCTTCATTGCTATGTTATTCTCATTATTACTTATGCATTTCTAAAGGTTTGGGCTTAGATCAAGGTTCCACTGCATTAGGACATGGACATTTTGGGGTATCCCAACCTCAGAGGGTTTCTTTTTCCAGTCAGGGAGCAACAGATTCTGTAAATAATATTGGCAGAACATGAGGTCCGCAATAAGGAGACAATTAATTATTATTATTACCATAGTTATCATTTTGGGGTCTCCTGTATCAGGATTAAGGCTCTGAAGGTGCTGAACAGCATTGCTGTACAGAACCTTGGTGGCAGCTGGCACCAGCTGGAATCCCATTTCCTGCTCACCAGAGCTTCAAAATATGTCATTACATGTAGAGAAAAGCAGGAGAAATGTTGTTTGTCTTTTAATTTCTCTTAAAATCTTCTGCATTTGTCTACAATGCATCATTGACAAAACTACTACTGATTTAAATAAAAAACAAGCAAACAAAATTAAACAGAGCAAGATCATGCCTATATGTGCATAGAAGCATTTATCAGATTGGCCCATATATTAAAAAGTCTTTTTTCCTTTCCACTGAGCTGGGAGTGAAATATTTTTAAAGGCTTGTGTTGTAAACAGAAAATCCATGATTTAAATTAATGATTTATTCCTTTAAAGCCAGTGTGGAATCTATCACTGGCATGATAAGATGCACATTGTCTTCTATCTGCATATAGCCATGTAACTGTGCAATATCTGGCAGTGAATATGAAAAAAAAATCAATTTTGCCTGGTTTCAAGCATATCTCCTGAGTCTGAGATATGTCTCACTTGTTTTTCAAATACCGCTACAAGTAATTTAAGCTCTGTGTTCAGAGAAAGAACTTGTCTCTGTGTGGGTGCACACGTCTGTATTACCTGATTGGTATTAATTTTTACCTATTTTAAACAGAAAGATTGCAGTTCTCCTCCAGCACTTTCTTTTTTTTTTTTTTCCCCAGAGGAAACAATCATTAAGAAACTGCCTGATTCAAAGCCGGAGGAAGTCAATGTACAGTCTCCAACTCTGGTGAAGTGTCAGTCACATTCCAAGGCCCAGATTCCTGAAGGATTTTAAGGTCCACCTTCCCCTGAAGATTTGGTAGACATGGAAGTCTGGATTTTAACACTGAAGTCCTCAGTTCTACATGTATGACAAATACTTCATTTTCAGAGAATCTGCCGGAAGCCACCACCAGGTGTTGGCCTGGATCAGTCTTGTGTCTGATGTAGATTTACATTTTTTGTGCTCCTGAAAAACTGGAGCGATATGCAGGTTACAAGACCACAGAACAGCTCAGGCTGGAAGGCAGTTCTGGATCATCTACTTCAACCCCCTCCTCAGGCAGGGTCAAATACAGCAGGCTGCATAGGGTTGTGTCTACTTGGGTTTTGAATATCTCCAAGGGCACAGACTCTACAACCTCTCTTGGCAACCTATGACAGTGTTTGATCACCTACACAGCAAAAAAAAAAAATGTTTTTTTTCTTGTGTTTCAGTGGAATTTCCTGTATATCTGTTTGTCTCATTGCCTCTTGTCCCATTACTGGGTACCACTGAGAGACGCCTGGCTCTGTTTGCTTTAATCCCTGTGTTTGGTATTTATACACATTGATAAGATCCCCCCTCTCAGCCTGTCCCGGCTCTCAGCCTCTCCTCACACGTCAGATGCTTCAAGCCCAAAATCACTTTAGTGACCCTTCTCTGCGCTCACCTCTGTACGTCCATGTCTCTCTTGCATTGGGGAGCCCAGGACTGGCCACAGCACTCCAGATGGTGTCTTCTCACTAGTGCTCAGCAGAGCTGAAGAATCATCCCCTTTACATCTGCTGACTGTGCTCTTACTAATGCATCCCAGGATGTTGCTGGCTGCCTTTGCTGTGAGACTGCATTGCTGACTCCTGGTCAACTTGTTCACCAGGGCTCTCTGGTCCTTTTCTCCCGAGCTGCTTTCTAGATGGCCAGCCCCACGGTGTACTACTGCATAGGGTTATTCCTCTCTGGGTGCAGGACTTCGCTTTTCCCTTTGTTGAACTTCATGAGGTTCCTGTTGGTCCAGTTTTCCAGCCTGTCAAGGTCCCTCTGAACAGCAGCACAATCATTTGGTCTGTCAGCCAGTCCTCCTAGTTATGTGCTGGCTGCAAATTTGCTAAGGGTGCGCTCTGTCCCATTGTCCAGGTCATTAATGAAGAGGTTAAACAGTGTTGATCCCAGTATACACCCCTGAGTTACACCACTAGTGACTGGCTTCAAGATGAACTCCAAGCTGCTGCTAAGAACCCTCTCAAGCCCAGCACTTCAGCCAGTTTTCAATCCACCTCACTCTCTCATAGATTTAGCCCATACTTCCCCAGGTTTTCTGTGATGATGTTAATAAGAGACAGTGTCAAAAGCCCTACCGGAGATAAACCACATCCATTGCTTTCCCTTCACCCACCAATCCAGTCATCTTATCATGGAAGGCTATCAGGTTGGTCAGATGTAATTTCCCATTGATAAATCTGTGATGACTGCTCCTGATCACCTTTCTATCTTTCAAATGGCTGGAAACGGTTTCCAGGATTAGCTGCTCCATCAGCTTCCCAGGGATTGAGGTGAGGCTGGCTTGCCTGTAGTTGCCTGGATCCTTCTTGCCCTTCTTGAAGATAGGAGTGATATTTGTGTTCTTTCAGTGCTCAGGAACCTCCCCTGATCACCATGACCTTTCAGAGATAANCAAGAGTGGCCTCACAAGAACATCAGCCAACACTTGGGTACATCTCATGAAGGGCCCATGGGCAGGTGAAGAAGGCACTGAGTACCTTGGCCTTTTCCATGTCCCTTATTACCAGGGCCGTGTCCCGCTCCACAGCAGGTCCCCATTTCCCCTAGTAGCTCCCTAGTAGCTGGTGTGCCCTGCACTACAGCACAGCATGGCACAGAGTGCCACGGCACGGTACGTCTTCCAGCGACCCGTGAACACTGGCTGTGGAAATAAACAGGACACGACAGGAGCCAGGGCTGGGCTCTGCGCTACCTTTCTGCACAACAAGCAGTGCACCAAGAGCTGCAGAGGCTGACTTTGAAAGTCCAGCTGCGAATTTGGTTTTAAGTGATACAAGCTCAGGCTTAATGAAACCATATTTTCTCCTCCTTAAGAGATACTTTACATTTCCCTTTGTCTGCCCTGTTGCTTGCCCTAAACTCAGCTTGCTCCGATGGGATGTATCCTCAGCCAGTCGTTCCCTCAGGCGGGGTGAGCTTCTGTTGCTCCATTTTTGGCAAAATCTGCAGCACAGATTTCTAAATGCCTTGTATTTATTTTATTGCAATTTTTTTGTGTCTGTGCATGAAACCTTATGTTTGATGGGTAAACAGTGGGTAAACATTTTTCATAGAGACTTTTTATTTTTTAATAAACAGGGTAATTTTCTCAAATAGCTCCTTTCTTACTCCACTTTATAATATCATGTGGAAATAGATGGTCTGTTTCAACATCGGGGAACTGGAGGGATAAGAATAGAGACAGCAGTGTGGAAGCAATGGGTCCCTCTTCTGCCCATATGGTTCAGGTTTGCATTTTGGCTGGCACGATAATGTGATTGCTGGCAGATCGAATGTTTAGTCTCCAGAGCAAATAGCAGCCAATGAGTTGGGGTGTAATGTACATGTGGAGATGTTCATAATATTCCACACAGGCTGAACCTACAGCAGGAGTGAATTCAGCTGCAGTGAAAACAGAGATGCTGCATGAATCCTTCTGTCAGAACAGCAATGGCATTTCCAGGCTTTTGGGTTTGGGAAGGGGAGGAATGTGCCTCTGGGGATGGAGAATGCCACCGCTCACGGATGGTCCTGTGGCAGGGCTTTCTGGCTTGCTGCGTAGAAGGTGATGTATTCTGATCAGCCTGAAAGTTACATTTCATCACTGCTTTATCACCCGATGAATCATTACAGCAGATGAATGTTAATTGTAGCTAAACAAATGGGCATGTCCTCTCTACCCCCAAGACAGCTGCCACCGCTGTAAGACATTAGGCAGAGGGTGCAAAGTGCTTCTGGATGGGAGGGAAGTGCTACCTGTACCTCTGGGGCTGCCTATCTGCAGCATAATGAAATGCCAGGTGTGGAAGAGCATTTGGATCGGAGCAATTTCCATGTGCTCTGCGGTTTGCACTGCTCTGGGGACACGCACAGTGCGAAGCTTCCTCAAGCGGTTGTTTGCTCACAGGCACGAAGGTCTGCATGGGAACAGAGCTGGCTTAGTCATATGCCATTGCACCGATGGCGTCCCTGGGACCAAGAGGATACCCGGCATCGCTGGCTAAGGTGCCACTGGGGTGGTGTGAGAGGCTGCTGGACCTGGTCGTAGGGCAGAACCGTGCTGGTTCCCTGCTGACCGGCAGTCCTTGGTTTAAGGGTTCTTTGTCTAGGGAAAATAAACTGATTGAGCAGACTGGGGTGTGTTCTTCTAGCAGCTGCCCTTCTTGGCTGACCTAGTGACAGATCTTCTGTAGATAAGCCACTGAGGTCTGGGCTGTCTGACACTTAATGACTTGAACTCTCTTGCTGCTCTTATAGGAATGAAAGCAAAGTGTTTTGGGGCGCTCCATTTTACCTGGTTCGTGTTTCTCCTCAACAGGATACACATGGTAGGCAGTAACTTGTAAAAATGACATTTCCATGCCATGCTCCATTCTCTGTCGTAAGCCAGTCTATTTCTAGCAATACAGCTGCATGACAAGAGAGAGAGGTAATCAGCTAGGCAGGCGGGGAGCTGAGATCTGAAACCTGTGCTTCCTACAGGACATNTTAATATTTGTGAAGGTGCATGGCTGGAACAGCAGGAGACAGGTCAGGAAAGGAAAGGAAGTGCTAGCAGCTAGGGGCAGCTGTGGCTAAAATTTAGCCACCCGAAGGTTAGATACATGCATTTTGGTGTGTGAGAGGGGACATCTGTAGCTGGTCTTCAAAATGGGCAAAACCATCATATCTAAGCATTCGTTCTGTAGGGTTGAAAGAAATGGCTGGTCTCTGCACAGAGAGCCCTGCCCCTGTCAGAGGCACCTTGGCACCAATGGAATTCAGATGGCAGCAAGCACATAGCACACAGCCTCTCACTCTCAGTATGTGGGCCCATCTCCGCAGGATTCCCCACCTGGAGCGATTTCCCGGAGACCCCGGTTCTGCTTTCGGGAGCCGTTCGCTGCCTCCGAGGCTTCATTGCCCCGGCTCGGCTCCTCTGGCGGGTACCTCCTCAGCTCAGCCGCTGACGGCAAGCGAGAGGAGGGGAGCGAGGAGATCCTCGCAGACAGTTCAAACGCAGACGAAGAGGCATGTGTTGAAATGTCGTCAAAGTAGCAGGAATTCATTTTATTGAAGAATACGTATAATAAAGATAGAACAAAGGGACTGAAATGGTGAACAGATGGGCGGGTGTTCTTCGGTGGCTCAGGAGCTGTGTGAACATGCTGGTTTATGCCCTCCCCCTCTTTCTGCCTTTTTTTTTTTCTTGGTTTGGTTTGGTTTAGTTTTGATGCATCAGGGTAGGATGTGAGATGATATGACAGTATATGTCAGAAACTTGGGGGAAAATAAAACCCCCTTTTTTTAACATCAAACTACTGCTATCAATAGGAACAGCAACTGTTCAAAATTTGTTTCAGAGCTGCCAAGAAGTGAACACACAGGAGAGAGAGAAAGAGAGAGAGAGAGAGGGAAGGGGAAAATATTTTTCCCTGCTGTTTGCAAGGTGGACACAAATGCAAGCGGTAGGAGGCTGACAACTTGACACATGTCTAATAAATCTAAAGCATGGAAAAAAAGTCAACAATTCACTGTACAAGAAAGCATTACTGGGATAAAAAACTGCAATCCAACAAACCCCCCACTTAAAAATACATTTATTCCCAAACTGGGGAGGAACGTAGACGTTAGAGCCTCAATTTCTCTTCCCCTCCCCGCTTAACATTCCCTTTTCTGGATTTGTTTTTTTGAACTAGGGACACGTTAGCTCCTGTGCTGAGGAAGCTGAGGTTTGCTGCATTATAAATGAACAAGGTGCAAAAGCTGAGTCCAGCGAGCAGATGTTGGGAGCTCAGCGTGCCGGTGACAAAGGGCTAGAGTGCAAGAAGCTTCCATCGCACGTCTGTTCTTCAGCGAGGAGCAGGCAAGGTTTTAATTTGACAAGTTGGTTGGATGCAGGGAATTCACAGATCTCGGTGAAAGCCAAACAGATCTGGCCACCTACTGCATGGCCACATTCAGCTAAAAGGGTAGCAGTTGTGGAAATGTCTCCTGCTCCGGCCGCCTGACACCGCGCACACAACGGGGAGCCTTAAGGAGCCTTGTTTACCACAGGCAGCAAATTCCTTTAAAAGGGAAGAAAGGGGGGAGGGGGAAGAAGTGGGGGAGAAAAATTGTGCTTCCCTTATCAAAATAATTAAGGATTTTAATTTCAGGTGGCTGGTTGGTTATTTTTTAAAGGTCTTCATCTTTTTTTTTAATAGTTGGGTGTGTTGTGAAATGTAAGAATGAAAATGAATGCCAAAACTAATGGAAATTCTTCTACAAGCCTCATGTAAACAGAAACATCAGCATTAAAGTTATGAATCTTAATTTGTGCCACTGAGCTAAAATTTGTATCTTTCTGCATTAAAGGAGTATAGACATACAGCACTGTGTAGTGTCTATGTGCAATACAGAAAAGTGACATGGTCTCTCCAATTTATTGGGAAATTGACATAATTTTGCAAAAAAAAAAGAGAAAAAAGAAAAACCACTTGTGAACTGGATTTTGCATAATGGGATTAATTTGGTTGACTGTCACATCAACTGTGCTGCAGAATGCAAGTTAATCACAACATCGGTCTGATTTAAAAGAAGAATGAAAGAAAGAGAAGGAAAGGGAAAAAAAAAGGAAAGGTATTTTCTTCCTCTCTTCAATTACTGTTTCATTTTAAAATGCCCCAGTTTCTTCTGTAGCTGTGGTAGCTCTGACAAACAAGGCTGGTGTATATTTTTGATGGCCACCTCAGTGGTCTTTTTTCCTCCCCCATTCCACACAGTAAAGGGGGAAAAAAAAAAGCCAATAGCTTTTCCAGGCTCACACAAAACTGCTTCCAAGACATGGCACAACTACATGCATTCAATCAACATTTAAGCTAATCAGCAGAGCCAAAGTAACTTTAAATATTTTGTCATATGGAGCTCACCTACTTCTCTTTCTTCCACTTACCACCCTCTCTGTGAAAGATGCTCTCAGCTTTGGGCTCCCCACTGAACCATCCCTGCTACCCTTTTTCTGCCCGCATCCTCCCTCGTGGCAGTGACGGCACCGTTCCTCTGGCAGCTCTGCACAACGTCAGAGAGAGAAGCAAGCATCCATCGGTTATTTTGTGGCCAATTTCTGTCTGTCTTTACAGAGGTATGGGATGAAGGAGTGAAATAAACCTTCTTGCAGGCTCTCACATTTTGTTCTTGGCAAAGGTACTGAAAACAGAGACAGCACATGTACATGACACATCACTTAAGTCCTCTGGTTTCTATGGTTGCAGTAGATTTTGCTTTCAGGGGGTATCCTAGGAAGGAGATAATGCTGCGCAGCGCTTTGGGCACGGTGCAGTTGAAAAATTAGCTCTGGGAATTGATCATACCCTGATAGTGGTGACAGAGAACAAGGAGTCGGGGCTGCCGGGATGTCAGAGCAACTTGCGCTTCCAGGGGACGGTGTCGTGTCAGCGATTCCTGAAGGCCCCGGCACCACACCGCAGCCGGTGACTGCTCCTTCATCTCTGCCTCCCTCGCAACGAGCACACTCTCCTACCCAGTGCAGCGCACTGACTAGGTTAAACAATTACACTACACTAATTGGCCTGTGTCGGTCCTGATGAGAAAGTAAACAAATGCTGCAGAGAAAAGCTGAGACAAATTGTATCTAATTAAATTGATGAAAAAAGTGACAATATTTTTCACCAGGAAAAAAAAAATAAAGGCAACGTGTAGCATGACAAATATCTCATGCTTGCAGTCATGTACCCCACCACCTGCTAAACCTCACACCCGTGCTTGGATGTGGCTGTGCCAAGTAGAGGAGAGCAGAGGGGCCCTGTCGTGTCCTTTGGGGCTGGAAGTGCTGGGATGCCTCCTCGGCCCGGTGTTCCTCCGTGTGTGCAGGAAGCAGGCTGTCTGCCATCGTGTAGATGTTCCACCCACACTGCTTGCGTGCATGCCTGTGTGTGTATGTGTGTGTTTTGACCAGGGCGGGCTGACAGCGATACCTTGATCCATGAGCAGAGGTGCTCCTCTCCCTCTCCGCTCACAGAGCAGGCTCGCCCGCTTCTGGGGCATGAGCCGCTCCCAGCACCCAACGTTTGCGACGGCTTCTGATCGCCTGCCAAATTCACCTCTGTGTGACAGCCGCCACCTCAGCTGATCCTGGAGGTGGAAATCCTGGACCCCAGAGCTGAAAGCCCAAGGCTTCGTACCTTGTATGAGAGAAGGAGGGTCTCCATCTGTAAGTAGCGTCCACTTCACTTTCTCTGTGGACCACAGCAACTCCCCATAGACTACCCTGGCATAAAAGTCTGAGGCGACACGGGTGAATAGGTGGGAAAATTTCAGGGTTGGATACAAATTATCTCTTCATTGACCGAAAGAGAAAAAGCCAAGAAAAATACTACGCTGTCTAAGGCCACGCTGCATCCTCTCACGCTGCCCTCCATGCCAGCTGCCTCATGGAAGCTAAAATCACAATAAATTACTAGTCCCATACACACATCAAGCCAGGGCATAAACAGGGAAGAGATACGGGAGACTAGAGCCATGCCTCCATGCATCCCTATTAAAAAGAAGCCTGGAAAACTTTTTCTATCGTTTTTCTTTGGTGATGTGATGAATATGAGGACACCCCCTTGATTCACCTGGGAAGGGATCGATTTAAGCTGGATTATTTGGTTAGATGTTAATAAGTAGGTAACCTTTATTTTTGGGGTCATGAACACACAACACATGAAAACTACAGAGGCAGGGCCACTAGAATCCCACTGAAACCAGTGAAAAGACACAGAGTGCATTCACTGACTGCATGACCCAGCCGGCCATGGAAGCAGCTGCAAGAGCGGTAGCTGAGTATGTAGTGTATAGCTGAGCATTTCCATCCTAATGCTCCATTTTGAGTTGCGCAGAGCTTTCCAAATGCTTTATTTGTCAGGATAAAATGTTCCAGACCAGGTCTCTGGCAAAATGAAACTTTTTAATAGTTCAAGATAAAAACGATTCCATTACTCTTGAGTCAGAGAAGAGTCCAAGCATCAAGGAAACTGATATTTTTGTGATTTTTTTTTTTAAATAGTTCATCTGTTGAAGTCTGTGAGGGACCAGATTTGAAGTCTGGCATGGAGCAGTCCTCACTGAGAGGGCCATTAGAGACTAGAACACTTTACAGCTATTGACCAGTGTGCTATAGGGAAATTTCTCTGTGGTCCAAAAGGGTTGTGAGTCCTTGGAAATCATCAAGAAGGCTTATGCAGTTTATTTAGGAAAGGTGATTCCCCCTGCTCCCACTCTCCCCTCACACGTACGCTCTTTCTTCTAGTAATATTGGGAGCAAGGGGATTTGTATTTTCCATGTTCGCGACTAATTTAGCTGTACAGAGACTCCAGCAGAGATTAGCAAGGTGAGCGAGATGACCTCCCGAGATCCCCTCTAGCCTAATTTTCCCATTGTCTAGTCTAAAAGGCCATCTGATTCATACCATAAGTTCCATACAAACTTTACATCACTTGTGTAAATCTGTTTACCTAAGTCCACCGATGAGCCACAGCACCTCATGTTACAGAATTATTTGTTGTGTTTACCCCTGTGGTCTTTCAGGTTGATGCATGCTGAGCAGCCCACATTGTGCAACACATGTAAGTTTTGACTGTTGAAACAGCAGTAAATTCAAGGTGTGATGTAACCAGTTAAGACTTACACAGCATGCTGGAGATAGGAGAGAAGCACTATGCCCGGTGATGGCTACGGATTGCCCTGTACGCTCAAGGCGTGTTCGTGTTGCTGCACTTTGGCTCTAGTCTGCACGGCAGCTGGAGGAACTGGGGGAAGCGCTGCACCTTTTCCACGCAGAGGATGCAGCAGCAAAGACGATCTGGTTATCCAGGCGGCAGACAGGAGCAAGCTAAACAGAGCGCCAGTTGCTCTGGCTCTGCAGCCTCAGCAGGCTGTTCCCAGCGCTACAGTGACTTTGTGAACAACTAATAGATTGATCAAGGTGGAAATGCACACACGGCTTTAACTGCGCTGTTGCGTGGGTTTCACACTAGTTCAGATAGCCTGGGTGGTAATTAGTGCTCTTCATACTTAGGTTCATACTGAACCTTCTCTAGCTGAAGTCTTAGGAGCTCTGCACCAAATTTAGTGGTGGTCTTAGCAATCAAGGTCAACTGAAAATGTACCATAATAGTAAGATACATGTCATCACAGACAAAGCAGAGAAAAAAAGTAATGGAGAATATGGTACTAACATGCCCATTTTAAAGATGAGTAGCTGAGTCACAGGGAGATGAGAGCCCCAATTCCCAAAGGCAGGCGGGGAACTGAGGAGCAAGTACTCGCCCAAACCGGACAGAAAGTCGATAGCAGGGCTTAAATTTGATCTCCTGACTTGCAGTCGTCTTATGATGCAACTATAAAATTAAACCTTTCCCCAGGGCTTCTCGGCAAAAGTGAGTAATTTCTGCCGCCTGGCAGACACTTGTGCAGCTCACCTGGCCGGACACTGGAGAGCGTCAGCATCCACAGCATCCCGCAGCCCATGGGATGGGGCAAGCACGGGAAGAGCTGCATCCCAGATTCACTTTGTGGGAAGGTTTGGCGACTTCCGCGTGAATAACTGACTGACTTGTTGCTAGGGAACAGTTGGGAGGCATGCTTTTGATCTCCCATATGCTTACTACTAATAAATAAACAAATAACAATAATTACAACAAACCCCAAGCCTGTTGTATCTCCAGGATTAATTAATGATGAAATACAGCTGAAATTCTGTAAAAGAAGGCAGCAAGGTGGGTGAGAATTCCAATTTCCTGCTGCGTATAGAGATGATGGTTGAAATTAACATTTTTTTTCCTCTTTAAAATTTACCTTAGTTGGATCACGTTAGTGGGAGGAGTGGGGGAGCATTCCCTTCACAGACAGAGGATGAGCAGGAAGACAGTAAATCTCCCCACGCCAGTTTTACTCGCATCCAGTTATTCCTGCCTAGTACAGTTAAGTTTTTTAGATACTTTACTTGCATTTCTAATTCAGTTATTCTTCTGAAATTTATTCAAAGGATTTATGCTTATGAAATTATAATATAATGCTGCCTATATGCCAATGAGCTGCAGGCAAAGAAAATAATTTTCTTCAATTTACAGTTATGAGGCTGGAAGAAAATGATGCCTTCTTATCACCTCTTTTTCTTTGTATGCCTCAGTATTTTTTTAAGTCTTCAGAAGGCAGGAGCTGATGATGAATTCTTAAGCAGATCACACTGATAATTGTATTTCAGAACTGTCAACTCTGTGAAGACTGTCCACGGAGGTGTCTCAGTTCACTTGAGCTATTTGTGTCACTGCTTCTCCAGGAACTCAGCCCTCAATAAAAACCCAAATCACTGGGGATATTGTTAAGTCTTCTGAAAGGATTATTAGATCGAATGAAAATTTATGGATGACACTTTGTAACAATTAATCAGGAACTGTTGATGAAGTTAAGTTGGTTCTTTATTCTTGAACAGAAAAAAAAAATATGCAGCCCCTGTACAAATTGTCAAATGGCCTATTTTGTCACTTTGTTTGATTAATGGACTATTTGGAGTCCCCAAAAAGTCCTAGTACAAATAGAAAAGAATCATAAATATTGAATAAGCTCACAGCATGGTTAACCTTGACTATATTTTGGAACATTCTTGGGGAAAACTTTGCTATTCAGAAAATAAATTGCTAAGGGGATTAAAAAAAAAACACAACAAATTGGAGATTTTGGAGAATGTCACCTACCCAACCTTGTCATCCTGATTAGCCTGCCATGATAAATTAGCTTTAGTTAGCTTTGCAATCAGGTCAGAAACTGCTGGCACACTACTACGTTTTGCTAGTGGGGCTACACCTGGCCCACAAAAGGGGCACAGGATGGCAAGGAAAATGCTTCTGCTTTTGGTGCTTTCTATGTCACACAACGCTGGGACTGCTAACAGGCTATTATCCTTTTGTACTGTCATTTATGGAAATGGAGCTGAAGGAGTGCTGAGAGCATGGGAGTCATGGTGCCATAAGGTTCCTTCTGAAAGGCTGGTCGAAAGATGTCCGGTGATCTGTATATATGCAAATTATAAGACCCGAGTTTCAGCTGCAGCAAACACACACACACGTGTTCATAAGTATTCAGGACACGCAGTTTCCATTTTTTTCCTCCTGCTCCTCTGTCTGTCTATTTGCATTGCTTGATGCAGCTGTTTAGTCCTGACAGGTCTGACCGGTCATTTTTGCTAACCTCTGATAGCATCTAGGTCACAATGATCCCAAACTGGCTTGCTTTTGTTCTCCGCGAACAAGAAATACAATGCTATTACTTTAGGCTGGGGTTCCACAGAGCACTTAAAACCCACGTGCTCCACTCCAAGCACGCAAGCAATTCCTCTCTTCTCCTTCGGCAGGGCACTTCAGTGCCTGCTTAAAGTTGGGCATACATCAGACATGTTTGGGCTGAATCAGGCCCTTACTTGGGACAAATAATGCCACTTGACATTTCGTTCAGTTGGCCCCTTTTGCCAGCGTGTGTCATCTGCCAGCTCACTAACCCATCTAAGCTGACACACGTGCAATAACGTACTTCAAAGCAAAGATTATTCAGGCTCAGGAGGTGGGAGAGATTTTGCAATCTGTACAACTATTTCCATAAGGAATCTGAGAGAGCTGTATAGAAATAATTGCTCATTAGATTTTGTTGGTTCTTAGAAAGTAACGCAGGGATTAGGACGGGGAATTGTTTTTCATCACATCACATTTTGTCGTGAGTTGCACGTAATACTTTTCTGCCCATTTTTGTTGTTCTCCATGATCACAGGCAGTCCTCTGCCTCCCACTGAAGAACAGCACTACATCAACACGGAGGGCTGGGCCAGGGATTGCATCAGATGCATTAAGCATCCATGCAGGGAAACCGAGGTGCTAGCTCCGACTGCTCCGCACTGCAGGCTGTACCCATCAGGTCAGTGCTGGCCAAAGGGAAACGCTTTTCCTAGAAAGGTCTGCATCAGGAAAATGGGGCCAGGGAAGGCCTAGAGGTGGTTTGGACCATTTTCACACTTGTACTTCAAGTTGGGCACATGGCACATGCGAAAGAGCAGGGAAGCATTAGAGTTTTCAAAGCCTCTAAGTATTTCCTCGGGGTGTATGACTGAAAATCTTTCATAAAGTACTTTCATAATTATACAGTACTACGGCCTGTGGTTAAAAAACCCAGCAGAAGTTACCAGCCTGAGCTAGGCTGGGGTGAGGAAGGAGTTTTGGGGGGAAGCCAGCAGAGAGCTGCTTCTGAAGAGGGCGCAGGCAAGCCTGCAGGTAGCACTCCCCTCTGCTGCTTGAACCACCCCAGGTCCCTGGGACAAGCAGCCCACTGAAGACACCCGCTTGCTGTCCTCCCAGCAAGGTGCAAAACCAAGGTCCTGGCCAGCAGCGATTATTAAGGATGGGAATTTTCACAGGAGCTGGGTGTTAATCCTGGTTAAATTCCAGCCATGGTAATTGCACTCTTCCTGAAGGAATTCCTGCTCCTGATCCATCTGGAAAAGCTATGGTGGTCCTTGATTCCCAGCCTGAGCCACCAAGGGCTGTCACAACAGGCTGCATAACTGGCTTTGGGGTGGGGCTCTTCCGAGGTCTCTTGCTGATGTGTTTTGCTTGGGATTTACAAAAATTTACTAGGTCAGGGAGACTGAGAGAACCTGAACAGACTCTTCAGCTCAGCAGTTAGCATGGTCACACAGGAGAGAGGAGACTTGCACTCTGTTTCCTGAGCCACTCCAGTATCTGAAGCACAGCTAGAACCCAGAGCCTGCTCTGGAAGATGTAGAATACCTTCTGCATCAAGTGCAGGCAATGAGGGTGAGTGGATCAAGATCTGGATGCTCCTGGAGATGCCCAGGTGCAAAGCTTTAGGTGCTTGCAGGCAGCAGCAGCAAAGCGGGAAACTGTGAATCAAATTCTGAGCTAACAGGACTCTTGAGCTGCAGAGCAGTGCCTCTGCTCTTCGTGCAACAGAGACCCCAGAAAATAAGGTATTGCAGAGGAAAGCATTACGGCTAGTGAGAAAGGAAGTGATTTTACGGTGTAGCGATTATGATGGCCAGTCAGGAGTAAGGTGTCTGAGTTCTGGCTCCTACTATGTTTAATATAATCTGTCTCAGGCAGAGCAGCTTCAAAAAGGGGTATCCCTATTGAAAAATAGTCCCCATATTTTTGTCTTTAGGGCACTTCTAGAAAGTGTGCACTTGAATCGCCTTGGAAGAGCTGAATCTAATTCTTTTCTCTGCCTTCTTCTCAGGTAGGTGCTCAGATCACCTCTTTTTCAGGGCTGGATTATTCGTACCACTTGGATGCCTACCAGACTGGGTCCCATACAGTACATGGGAGGGATATCTCATATGGAAGTGCCAGCACAGCTTCAAGGTAAACCAGGAGTACAACACCTTTGCAGTACCTGATGTTGGGTGTGAGTCCTGCCGAAAAGGACACACCTGGAGAACCTTGTTGCCTGGAGAACCTTACGGCTGTTGGAAGAAAGGCAGACACCTGGGGTCCTTAGGTGCCTCCTTGGTACTCTGCTGGTGAGGTTTGCTTGTGTAGCTATTGTAAGGAGTCTTTCAACATGGGAACTCATAGGAAGGCTTTTCTTTGCAGCTCTTCTGGAGCATATCAAGATTCTTTGCTTTCTAAATGAAACCCTTCCTCGCACCCTTCACAAAGTTGGCAAATGAATGAGATCCACTTTCTCTTCTTCTAGCTCTCCCAAGCATAAAACAGGCACTAAAAGAAAACTCTGTTTGCTAAACTTTAGGTAGGCCTGTTTCTCTGATGACTGTTTGTTCCTGAAAGAGAGTTAAATCCAAGAACCATAGGGGAAGATTCAGTCATTTGAAGGGTGCAGATTTCATCATTATTTTTTGCCAACAAAAGAAAAACAATACAGAAGAAAAAGTTTATACTTAATGAAACTAATTGGATTACAAAGAGGACCAGACATCCTATAAAAACCTGTTGCCTAAACGTGTCTGTAACAATTTATCAGCAAACGATCTTCATGCAAAAGAGCCAAAGCAATTAGCTGGGATTTGGCAGATCTCCGCACTCTTCTGACATACCCTGTAGTAAAACAGAGCACCAAAAAAAAAAAAAAATCCTGTATACCTCAAAATGCTAGACTGGGCATTCAGATGTTTTACTAGGGTCTTCTCTCTGTTAGTTTGACATACTTCATAAAGCATGTTACACACTATTCATTTTTGTACCTTCTCTTCTTTCACTACCCCTGCCCTCTTTGGCTATATGAGCCTAAGAGTAAACCACTTGTAGAAGTGCTTGTACCAGCTAGAACGGAATTAGCAAATCAGTTTCAACAAAAAATGGACAGGTTTATTCTCCAGGTGAAGGCTTTTTTTATTTATATTTTTTAACTGTCTTTGACTAACAGCTAACTAAAAACCTAGCTATGATAATAACAGGTTGACCAATGCTACCTGTATCATTTTTGTGGTTTTAATTTAATGCATTTTTTAAATTTAATCCTTACATCAGCCTCTACCGATCAATTTTGAAGATCCCAAATAAAGAGTAAATGGCAGGTGCATAGTATTTTCCCTTTTAAGAGGGGTTGTCATTTTATACACTAGGATAACACCTGTGGATCAAGCAGCTTCTGAGCTTCATATAGCTGCAGGCTGGGAGTATTGCGAAGATGTGACTACATTTTCTTATCTTCTTTCCTAGATGCCTAGAAAAACATTTATGTATGCCATACTGTTGGGTTCTGTGCTTTTATAGACTGGAACTGTTATTCATGGGATGTGGGGTATAATATTAGTTGTGTGCTTCACTCTTCTGTAATCACAGAGAGAGGAGAAAAGAACTGGGCTCTTGCTCTTCACAGATGGGAAGATATGGTCTTTGATCTTAATGCTAAAATGAGCAATCAAATGTTGGTTTTCTGACTTATAATGTGTGAATGAGTGTAAAGATGCTCTCAAATAGGCTAACAAGCCATGTGTAGTGGATGAACGATGCTTCGTGTAGCTCATTCTTGACACATCTATGATATAAAACAAATGTAGGAAGGTCTTTTGATCTGCGGGTTAAGGCTGCCTGTGTTTACAGAGACAAGGCTAGAGTATTTGGGGGCTTTGAAAAGTATCCACACACATGATTGTACACTTGCCTTTACCTTATTTTTGCTCATCTTCATGTTTGCTAGCTAACTTGTTTTCTGTTAAAATAATGTTAACTTTTTGTTAAGATTCACTTTATGTGAGCTTCATTACTACATCTCCCCAAGTGGAAACAGTCTGGTGAAATCTTGTTAGACCTGTAGTGTCTTACAAGTTCTTATGGCCATGCAGCTGCACAAAACCTGCTTACTTCCTCTTCATCAATCAACAGCACTGAGTTGCTTAAGTAACTCAGTAGTTGAATTTTACTTGGAATTATACATGAAGGAGGACCCTCCTTCTTGTCATTTTATTTATCGACAGCCGTTATAATTTCTTCCCAGCGGCAACTACACTGATACCACGGCATCTAAATCAGAAATGACACTATAGTGGTTATATTATGTTGACTGGGCATCACCTAATTTTTAAGTGACATTCTTGCCCCATCATTGTGATTATATCCCTTTCTAATAAGTAATATAAAAAATATCTACATAATGGGAAAACATACGTATTAATATATTCCATGACAAACATGTTAAGTTTACATATTAATCTTGGTAAATAGAAGTCATGTTTACATTTTTCCTCTTCAGTACACTGTTCTCTTGACAGCTTGCTTTCCCTCTGGTTGTATTCTTTCAAATCCTGGTGTACGTTCCACTGCCTCTGGTCACCCTGTTAGTTGCAGAGGGAGGAGGCAGGTCACATCCATCTGGTTAAAAAGAGGGAAAAGAAAAAAAAAAAGGAGAAAACAATGTTACTGGATAACGTAATATTGCTGCTCTTCTCATTGCATTCAGGTCTGCGTGAAGGGACTTGGATATGTGCAATAAACATATGTGTGTGATAATGAGATTGTTGGTGGAAAGTCATCTTGAAAAGGCAAGGAGCAATTAAGCTTGCTTACTTATACAAGTTAGAATGACAAGATGCCATTGCCGGCCCCGCTCATCCATATAATAGGGTTCTCCTTCCCTGCTTAGCTGTACTGGGAGAAGCATTTCCTGTCAAACCTCTGCCGTGACTCCACCATAAAGCAATCTGCCTTCTTCCCTTTCATACACAGTTCATTCTCACACTCACATCACCGTCCTGATTTCAACTGAGTGCCTGCTAGCAAGCACCTGAATCAGAATACTTTAAGAATTCAACGCAAAGCCTTCATTTAACTGAGTATTTATTCGTATTGGTGTACACTCTTGTCCAATTTTAATTGAATACTTAAAGATGTCAGTGGGGAGATGTGCAGGTTTCTCATGAACGTTTAATAATGCGATGCGTGGAGTCAACAAATAATGCACCTTCCTTTTGCTATCTCGAAGATTTAGATAGGATATCTTGGATGCTATTGACAAGGAGAGAAGTGTGGAACAATAGGAACATATGATAGTTAGTGTTAGATAACAATAGCTATCCTTATGCATCTTGAATTGAATGATGAAGCCATCAATTAGAGAAATAGCCCTCTGAGTATATATCATTGACAAGATGAATACCAGCACATTGTTCTTCTGGATGGAGATCTTGGTGATCTGTAATACAGAAAGGCAGTGAATAGTATATACAGTCAAACTGATCCTATGATACTGAAAATCAGAAATCTTTTGTCCTCCCCATGTTTCTTTGTTTTTTAGCTACTAGACTCTTTCAGATAATGAAAGTATTTGTACTTTATACTAATTACTTAAACAATGCTTTCTCACTTCATATCAAGATACCATTCTCCACATTCAGCATATTTAGTGGATGCTTGCAGGGCTTAAGAGACATGAGGAGCAGTTCTCTACAGCTGTTGTCTGGTCTCTTAATTAATTCTTACATACAGACATGGGGATCCAGTCACAGCCTATGAACTCTGTTAGAGTCCCTCTCCATACCAAGGAGCAGACCTGGCATCCGCTCCTTACATGGCATAGCCTCTATTCTCAGCGTAAATTTTCCCATGTTCTCTTTGGAACGTCTGATAGTTTCTATCCCCTCTGCCCCTTCCAGCTTTGGTGTTTTGGTTTTTTTTCTTTTTTAGCTTTAAAAGTCATTAGTGTTATATTTATAGCAGAGAAGCAACACAAAGAAAAGCTGAAGAGATGGGAGTTGCGCTGTTATAAACAAGGAATTCTCCGCACTTGCTGTTTCCAGTCAATTAGTTTAATTTCTTTTACTTACATTTGAAAGTGAGGGAATATTCCATGGCCAGGGCCAAAATTTATTCTAGGATCTGTACATAGGTAACAAAACGTACTGCAGCAGAGTTGCACAGTGAGAATGGCTCTGTAGGAGAAGAAAGAAAGAATATGAGGAAAGAATGTAATTAATGCAGTGCTAGACTAACTATAAAATACAATTTAAGGAATAGGAAGAAGCATTCGTGACTGTTATCTGTATTACTATTACTTTTGGCCGAGGTTTTTTTAATATGGACTCTCTTGTGTGAAATCAGCTTTATGATCTTTTCACGGGAATCAATGTTTAGGTCCTGTCCATGTTTATTTGCTTGTGTGCAGAAGGTCATTATATTAAAAAATGGATCCTACCAAGGATGCCAGTGGTCGTTGCAGTGAAGATGAATTTCTAGAGCCTTAGGGGAAAACATGGTCACTGCTTTTCCCAGAAGTGTTTGAAAGGGCTAATGAAGTTTGGTGTATCTCAGTGGTATTGACGATGTATGGCCTGATGAGGGGAAGAAAAAAACCTCAGGTCTTTCAGGAAAGCAGCAGGTAGAAGAAATTTCTGTAGCGTTCTCCCTTCTAAATCTAATCAAATGAAACCACCTACAGGCCAATAAGCTTCTTGAGTGCACTTTGCCCTGGAAATAGTGTTTTATTATCGTCCAAAATATAAATAATGCAATAAAAGAAAATGTTTGAGGTCTCCTTAATGAGCTATTGTTAAGGCACCCTTCGCTCTTATCTCCTTTCATAGCCCGATGCAAAAAGCAGCATGCAGTGGTCGACAGTGTATTCTGAGCGCTTCTGGGAAAGTACAAATGAGAAAACAGACTTAATTACACTGTTTACTGCATCTAGAGGTCCATGTGGTTTGACCGGCTGTGTTAGGACACCCTGTAATTTGGAGGAATTCTCTGTGAGCTGGCACCATAAATGTACTGCTATCCAGAGGATGGTTAATAATCTAAAGTTGGCTGTTAACATTGCTGGAGCTGGGGTCTATAATTTCAGCGAGTGACCTGAATGACTCTGCAATGAGAGACTGAAATGTCACTCTCCTCCTTTACTTTGTTTGCCTTGAGCAAAGACTACTCCAGATTGTGTACATCCACCGAGGTCCAGATGATGAAAGGGCAGAGCGTAAGCATAGATTCATGGCTCTGGTAAATCTCCCTGCTCTGGCAGAATAGTAGGGAGCATGGGGAGGGGGGCACGGGAGAAAAATAAGACGGTCTCCTCCAGAGCAGCTTCCACCGTGGCTATCTTTTCCTGTCTCTGAGCGTGTGAAGGCGAGGCTGGCTATAGGGACCTGGCTCTCCCGTGCTCTCTAGCTGCCAGCCACCAGTAAATCAGATCTGATGCCTGTGGCTAAAGGCAAAGCAAATGGTTTCCATTATCCAGGTATTTATTTTGCACCTGCTGCTGTGACATCTGTGTAATAACAGTTACGTACGACAAAAGGTAGGCTGACCTGACTTTGAGTATTTCATCACTTCTTTTCATTATGCTGAGTGAGCGAGCAAGCAGAGGACTCATACTCTTCTCCGGAGGTGTTACAGACCATCCAGCTGAGACATCCGTGGAGCGGCGAGTGCAAGGAGCTTTACCTTTGCTGTCAGGAATCTAAAACCCTTGTTTCCATTGTGTCTCATTGGTACAGCTCAGATGCAGTAAAGGAGTAAAATACTATCAGTAAATTTCAGAAAGTTCAGTATTTGCATTTCATTTGGAAACCTGTGACATTTTGGCATATTTTCACTGGAAGGCCAGGGCACTGCTGATTGAAGATCGGTGTCGGCATTAAAATATACAAGGTATGGAGAGCTGGTGTGCTTCAGAGCAAAGCCAGCCTGCCAGGCAACAGAACCAGGGCAGTGCTGGGCAGAGGATAAGACTGAGTGTACAGGGTTGGTTGGTTATTTTTTTTAAATACAGAGTTGAACAAAAAGACTAATTAACTCAGCATTCTGAGACTGTATCTTCTTGGAGCGAGACAGGTTCTTAATACTTGTGTGGTTTCTTTAAAGTCGTTCAGACTTTTGTGCATGGAGAAGTGTCAGAACTGGGGTCTGTTCAACGTCCCCACTTACTATGTGATAGACAGGAAAGCACTGGAAAAGTACCGCTCTCTATATTCCCTCCAATATAGTATGGCTAGCTTTCAAGGACTGAGAAACTTTTCCATCATTTGGATAAGCGTGGATGTCAGTTGTACTCCGGGAAAATTATGCTGGGAAGTCCCAACAAAACCTAAGCCTGAATGACCGTGTTCATTTCCCTCCAGCCGTCATGAAGGCACCATCAACATTTTGATTCCTGAAACCTGTAAGAGGTACTACTGCCATTTATATATGACAGACATGGTGAAGTCCTGACTATATGTCTGGAAGCAAAGAAATCATTGCCGTTACTTTTTTACCTTGCGTTAGTCTGTAATTAGTTGAAAATGTGACATGACGCTTGGAGGGTGGAAGAAAAGCATCTAGAAAGCAAGGACACTGACATTAGTTCTTGGTCCAGTATGTTTGTGAAGTACTTCTGTTAGATTTAGGACTGTTATCTGATTCACTGAAAGGGAAACAAAAAGCCTGTTGCTACCTGCTGAACTCATCTGAGGTGAAGGACACACTTTGGCTTCCCTCCAGTCACCTGAACACAATGTCACCACCAATGTTCTATTTTGCCCCTGCTAGATACAACCTTTTTCTCTATGGTGTGTTTTATCCACAGCCCTCCACTCACCTTCTAGGATTCTGGTTCATACCATGTGAACCACTGCTGAGCTGGTTTGTACTGCTACACTTTCAGCTTTGTGGAAAAGGAGGAATATGTGGCTCCCTCCTCTCTGAACACACACGATGTGTATTTTGTGACTGCAGAACATGTCAGCTTTTCACAAACAAGAAAGGAAGAAATGCAACAGAAGTAGCCTCATCACATTAAACTGTAGCATTAACAGAATGAAAGACACTGCAAATGAAATCATACAGGTGAAAAGAGTCCTTGGTGTGTTGCTTTTGGTGGTTTTTCCCCTTCACACTAGAAAAGATCCTGTACATTGAAAACAAAAATGATGTCTCTTTCTGCAGTAAAATGGGAACTGCATATATTTGCCATAAATCTACTCAAATGTTGTTGCAGAGCCTACAGGCAAAATTCCATGTGCTTTGTTAGGTTTAGGTATGGTACAAGACAAGGATAACTGAACTCCCCGCTGCAAAAGGAAAGAAAAGCCTGGAACACTTCCAGCGGCCTCCCCCTCTATGATTATTTTACCTTTTAGGGGTTTTTTTATGGGAGTAGGGAGGGAGGTGGAGAGAAATAAGGGAAGAATAGTTATCAAGCAATGTGGGATTTTGGAGGTGAGGGAGGACTGTTCTTTGCGCTAGGATGGACGACAATCTGTCCTTCATACCTGAAATCATTTCAAGAGGAATGATGCCTGAGAACTGGAGGGCTGCCTTTTTCGCTGTCTCCCTTGAGCAGAGCTTGCTTTGCCACCACCCGTCATCAGAGAGCTCAGAGCTTTCAAAGCTGCTGCTGTTGCCACCGTAGCTCCTACAACATTGGCAACTGCGAACACACCAAATTTCCCAAGACTTTGGGGATTATCTGGAGGCCCTGGGAAATTTCACTACGATTTGAGGTTAGGCAGGTCTGTGTAAGAACTGCTTTTTCCAGCAGCATGAACAAACACGCACGCAGGGAAATAAGAGCCAGGTTCTCTTCAGAGACAGTTTTTACACTGATTTCAAGAGCATTATTTTTGTTCCTCATTTACATTCCCAGGAGAGGAAACTGACTCAATATCTCTCTTATTTGTAGGCACTTGTGATAGCAGATTGAGGTTTCCCAGCTCAGTAAGAAGTCAAATGATCCAATAACTGACTCTGCATCTCGATTACTGAGAATACAGGAAAAATAACATAACTTTATCCACTTCCTTCTGGCTAGTCTTGCCACACCCTATGCAGGGAGGAAAGGTAAATTACACTGCTTGTACGCAGGGATTATTTCAAAAGTAACACAACCCAAGGAGAGCCCCTCATTAGGGCTTCAAGTGAGGGATTACACACAGGTGTCAAGGGGCAAATAAACCAGACGTTTTCAGCATTATCCTTGTTTAACGTTATGAAATGGCTTTCAAAACTCTTGATGCAAATAAAACTTTCTGATAGGCTGCCAGAAACAGTCATGCCAATAATGTCATGCCAACACGAATGAAGTTGGAATATTTTTCTTTGTAGCGATCAGACATGCCACACAATGCACTTCTGTGGAGTTCTCTTTCTTGGGCGGTTGAAATCACTTGGCTCGCGGCCTCGTGCCTCCCAGCTCACCTGAGGCATGCTGTAATCAGCCAGAACCGTGCTGCATGTCATGTCTTACTGCTTCCAGAAAATATACAAATCTCCCTTCCTTCTATTCCCTTTGTGAATTAGGCCCTTAGGGGTATGGTTTTAAGACAGCATGCAAGAAGCCTGTGCACAGATCCTCGTAACGCATAATGAGATCTGTGCGCCTGCCTGCTTCCTCTGAAAATGAGCTCTAGAGCAGCAGAAGTGACTTGGTCTGGCACTTGCTTGGTCCTTTTGACCTCCCTCTTGTGATGGAACGGAAAGATTTCCTCCTCCTTCTCTTACAGAAAGCCTGGAGGGTATGTTTGTATGATGTGCTGTCTGGTCCTGCAGTAAACCGAGACATTTCTTGTGGCTTTCAGTGTCCTCAGCTCCAGTCGTGAGGAAAGAAAAGGCTGTTCGACACTTCACGGGACAAACTTGGCTTAAGAGCACGGGTTCAGTGAGACTACATGTCCTGTGACAGAAGGCTTGAATGTAAAGTTTTTGCTTCAGAATGACACCAGAAAGCATGTAAGCCCAGGAGAGCTAAGTCCTTCTGACAAGTACAAAAGTGTCACCTGCAAAGTAGGTGCCAAGAACTCACACTCTTTCCAAGCCCTTATTTGTTACTGCAGCCCTGTGTAGGATTTAGTAAAGTTTCCCAGCGAAAGCTCCCCTATGCAGAACCATGTAAGCTTCTCGCACACAGCCCGTTCACAATGTGTTTTTACAAGACCTACAAAGAAGAAGAAGACAGAGAGAACATGCTATGAACTACCACCAAAATCTGTGGGCTGCTCTGGACCGCGGGCAGGTTTCTTGCAGTCTGCCAGGGCCCGTGCTGAGTGCCTGGGGAGCTGAAAACCGCTACTGTCCTGCGGCTGGGTCTTGCCTGGAAGCAGGCTCTGCTGCAGGCACAGTGCAGGCTTGCAACTCGCGTTGAACCAGCACCACCAAGATGCCCCTTATAACCAGCATCAGACTGCAGTGACGTCAAAAACCATCCTGCCCTACAACCTAAGTAAAGCATGTGAGTTAAAAGAGGGGAAATATACTTTGGAAAGTATAACTGAGATCAAGGTATCATGTCCCTGGGCCATGTACACAGAGTTTCATTGTAACTCACTGAGAATCAGCAGGCCATATCTGACAGCTTTTTACTTTTTTGCCTTGGGCCTGGTCTACACGTACTTTTGTACAAGTAAAACACAGCTAGTGCAGTGTTTGCCCCCTCTAATGTTACCATTTCATCTGGTCTAATAAGGCCCAGCTTTTATTTAAGTGTACTATCTGTGCTTGTGAGAGGCAGGAAGAGCACAGCAGCTGGAGGGGAAAAAAAAAAAGAAGGAAAAAAAGATTCCTGAGTACCTACCCAAGGAGTTAAATCCAATGGGGTATGCGTGAAAGGGTTAAAACACTACACAGGTACAGATCCTGTGGCAATTACAAATGTTATTGAAATAAAAACCAGAAACAGGAAGCCAAAAACCAGGTCCCTAAGGCAGGCATCTGTCTTAAATGATATCATTTGTCAAGTTTCCAGCATCTTGTGGTTGTGAACACAAAAAGAAGTTCTGTGTTATACTAAGGACATTACATACTCATTAGTTGGAATGTTCCTGAAGTACATAATACAGGATTTTCATTTAATAAGAAGCAGCTACTTGCCACTGCGTTGTACATAAAATAAATTCTGGGCATGCTAATTGCCATTCAAGGATGTTCTACTTAATTTTTGACAGGTTTTTCTTCCCTTCCCCCTTCAGACTACACTGTAAAAAATGTAAACAGAATGTGTTGTTACAGTTTAAAAATCTTTTTAAAATATTTTCTTATTTCTGAAGCCTGGATGCTCACAATGATGAATATTGAAGTCTTTAATGCAGATACTAAAGAAAAAGCAAGTTATCTATATCACAGAAAGAAGGAGAGTAACAAGAAAGCAAAATAGATATATACGTGTATGTATCTCAGCACAGTAACTCTCGAAGTCATCACCCCCATCTTGAAGAACTAACCTAACTGTAATTAATTGGTATAGTTCCTCTATCTGAACACTATTAGTGCATTAGAGTTAACTAATATATAAGCTTCCCCCTCGCTGCCCTGCCAATGACCTTAAGCTTCACATGGTAGGAAGGCCACTTGCTGTAGAATAGGAAAGTAATTTATCCACCATGATTGTTCAGCCCTGGCCCCTCTGTAAAACAGCGACTGACAATCGCGCTGTATTATGGATGGTACGTTTGTGGTGTGTACAATGGTGTGCAGAGCCTCAAACTCACTTCCCTGAACGCTGCAGGCAGGGTTTGAAAAGTGCTCCTAGAAAGAAGAGACCACTTGCTGAGCGATGGCCCTCCATTTTCAAATCTTTTTTTTTTTTCCTCCCAAATATCTCCCCTCCTTACTTTTTTGCCCCAAAGAGAGAACAAAATTGTTTTCTCAGCTTAAGTAAGAGCAGTATGTAATTTTCCATTCATAAAAGTATGTCATTTTCTCTTTTTTTTTTTTTTTAAAAAAAAAAGGTTACTTTGCTTCTATTTTACCTGGGATTTCCCTGCTTCTTTCCACATTTCAGGATTTAGCATATTCCCTCAAAACATAATAAATTTCGATTCTGTAGCTTAAGGGATCCATCAGTTAAAATGTTAGTCTTTCATCTTTATTACCCTCCCATTAAAATGAAAGAAACCGGGACACACTTCAGTTTAGAAGAAGCAATTTAGTTGGTAATGTCCTTACTACTCAAGTCTTTACAAAGAGAGAAAGTGCATTATTGCTTATATTTCACACATCTATCTGCATAAGAAGCAACTAAAGCTTTCAGACACATATGATGTTAAATTTAATAATATTCTTTGATTAGATTATTTTATTACAACATTTTTCCATTACCAGTCATTTCCCGTACACATTTACATTCATAAAACCTGCAGGTTTTCCTTTGTTTGTGTGTGTGTACACGTATTCATAAAGCAAGGAAAAGATATTCTGGTTTGCTACAGCTGTTAGATTTGAAAAGAACAGATTAATAACTAGCCACCACACAGGACTAGGTTTTCTTGTACACTGCACCAGTAACCCTTTGCTATAATGAGGACACAAAGAGGCTCACATCAGGCTGCTCCTCTTCTTCATAACTCAAAAGCGTCACAGTGGCAATAGCCTCTAGTGCTATTTGTCTTTAGTGCAGTTGTGACACTTCGGCATGATCCATAATTTGGCAGCTATTTACCGTGACATTTCCCTTCAGTGCAGCCATAACGTTCAGTGAAGCCATTATTTGGTTCCATTTACCATATAAATTGTATTGTTGTGCATGCATGCTAGCAGCTACATTAGGTACCTGAAAATGAGTAAATCTTGTAAAATAGATACTAACAGTTATTCAGCAGAGAAATTTCTTTACTCCTCAGACAGAAGCAGGAATATATATAATGTCTGCAAACACTACTGCAAACTTTTCCTTGAGAGACTGCAATTATATGTATTTACATGACACAGCAGTTACTCATATCCACTTACTAAATATACACATTTTTATATATATATATATATATATACACACACACACACACACACACACACATGCACATGCACAAATACATAGCGAACTATTGCCTGGTAGAAATCTAACTTAATTCAGAAAGGTATTAGGAGATTCCAGCACAGCAATTAAGTAGGAAGCATATCTGCAAAATGTGCTGAGGGTTGCAGGCCAGGAGAGAGCGAGTACGTGTGTGTGCCCGTGTGCGCATGCACACATGTGACAGACTCAGGAAAAAAGCCAGCTCTTCTACTTCTTCGTTGTTTTTTCCATGGAAGCATATGTGTGTAGGAAAGGGAAATTCTGTTATTAGCCTCAGCAAACAATGCCAGATTCCTCTGTAGCAAATTCATTTAGAAAGGTAAAATTAGGATGTAGTGCTAGCAACCACATCTCAATGAGCTGCTATTATTAATAGTATTATTATTTAAATCCCTGCTCTGTACATATAGTATACTTAGTCCTTCCCAGGCAAATGTATTATTATTTTTAATCATTTAAGTCCCCACTGTGCACACAGCTTTTAATACACCTTTTTTGCAAGCATATTAAGTGTATTGTTATTAATCCCTTGCTGTGACTCTACAGTATTTCTTTTCCTTGTATGTTCAATGTCCTATCATCATTTAAACCTCTCAGTGTGTGCATGCCATATACATTTTCCTATCCATCTAATATTTAAACATTATTTAAATCCATCATAGCTTACTTATTCAGTCAGCCCTGCTCCATAACTGTAAGTTTGCAGAATATATTTTTAAATAAAGAGAAGTTGGCAGAATATGCTTTCAAATAAATAGAAGTTTGCTTTTTTTCTCCTCGTAAACCAAAAATTATTGTGAGTCTACGCAGAGACACCTTATCTGCATGTTTCAGAAACTCTTTTCACCCACTCCACGTCAATAATGCCCCCTTTCAGCAATCTAAACAACAGAAGTTGCATCTTTAAAAACAAAAATTACTTCTTCGTTCTGGATTCATTCATGGAGGAGTAATCATGTCTACCCCAAGTTACCCCTTTCACTTAACATTGGCATTTGATGAAAAGCACAAGTCCAATGGCCATAGCCCAAACCAAACACCAAAAGGGCTACGAAATTCATACACTGGCCATACAAGTTCTGCATACAACAAATCTAAACATTTTATTAACACTGTAATCAGTATTAAAGTGCTGAATAATAAGCCTGAAGCCGTAATTAAAACCAACAAAAGGTCATATCTTTATATATATATATATGTATATATATATGAACCTTCCAAAGGTTCCACTCTCCCTTATTTTGGTCAGTGAAAGAGCCCGGGGCAGTTGCATTACTCTTTGTTATATATGAAGTAACATATTAAAAAGGAAGTAGAATGCTGTATGTCCAAACAGAATCCTGCTACAAGAATTTTTTACTGCAAAAACATTTGGTATTCACTGCCTTGGAAACACCTAAAACTACAGGACTGGCAGTGACCAACACCTCTGAAAATCAGGCCACTTGGACGGGTTTTGGCATTTGACTGCAGGAACTTGATTTGAAAAGTTGCTACCCATGCAACTCTTCTGTGCGTATCACTGATGTAACCAATTATATTCTTTTTATTTTTATTTTGCCCTAGTACATCCTAAACAGCCTTTTTTTTTAAGATGCATTTATTGACCAAGGGCGCTGCCTTTTCTCTGAACAAGGAAAGAAACCATCTGCTTAGGAATAAAACAGCAAGAACTTTGTACGCTCTGATCTTGTATGGCTCTTGAGCGTTTCCATCTTTCTGGCATCCAGTGGGAAGGCAAATATACCTTTCTCATTCTACAAAACACCACAATATTTATAATATTCAAGGGGAAAGAGGAAGTATGTTTCTAACAGCAGATCTTCGCGAAAAGAAAAATCACAGTGATTTGATGCTTAGCTTGAGTAAAAGAGAAATGGTACCAAAGACTTAAGCCTTTCTGCCTTTCCCCCAAATCCTCCAAAGTGGAAGACTAAACCCAGTAGTCAGACATGGCCCAAAAAAGGGACAGTTCTTTGTTGCACAAAAGTCTCTAGCATGCTAATGACATATGCACTATAAAATTACATTAAAAATGCATTAAATCAAAGTTAAAAATAGTTTCACTGCCTGTACTACTGACTAAAACATAAAGTTTTTAATACACGTTACTTTTCAAAATGTCGTGTACAGTCCCGAATAATGCTCCAAAATTAAGTTTACCCTGGATTTTTTCCTTCAACCCTTTGACATTAGCAGTCTACCATTATGTTTATGATTAGGTGTACGACATGAGGAAATTTCCATCTCCCCAGCTGAATACAAATGCATACAATTTCAAAAGATGTGGCAAAATCAGCCTTTAAGATCTTAAATGTTTGCTATGGAAAAAAGATGTAAAGCAAGCATAGTTTAAAGTATTTTACTGTTCTGGAAAATATGACACTTCTAGATGGAATTCCCACTGTAGGTACTGTTAATAATATCTATTAAGTGAGGAAGAATTTTCAAAACTTTACAAAACCCTCTAACTGCAGCCACTGGATAATCTATGGCTGAGCAACAGTACGTGTAGAAGGTACTGTGACCACAGATTTTAAATGGTCTTGCTGTTTGTAACAGGGCTTCTGCAGAAGTAATATTCGGTCAAAGTAGAAGCAGCAGCCTGATTATGGGAAGCCACAACAAGAGTCATCGGCGAAATAACTCTACAACACAGAGATTATCTATACAGGAGCTAGTCAGCAATAACCGCATCAATAGGAATAAATGCCACAAATATTTAAATTGCTTTTTTAACTTTATTAAATCTTAAAAAAATATACAGGACCTGAACACACGTGAACATGGCTCAAAACCCCACCGCAATAATCTTGTAATACCGACTAAAGTGGAGACCGGACAGTAAACAGTAACAGTAGCAAATCAAAAGGCAAGAACATGAGATTATGTTGCAACTTGTAGTTAAAGGCATAAAAGAAAATTGCATAGTTGTCCTAGTTACGAAAGACATAATTAAAAAAAAGTCAAGTTGCTTTTCTTAATATTACTGACATGTTGGAATTAGAGGATAAACATTCCCTGTGTAACCAGTCAAGGAATATTACTATGATCCGTGATGCAGCTGAATTATGATTACCGTGTTTGTGACAAAAAATGAAGCTCATAATTTTTTCCAGAAACTTCAAGAGTTTAATAGAGCAACCAAAAGATATGATTCTTTAATTAGTCTTGTTCTAACAATTTTATTTTTGAAATCAGGGAATCAAAACTGCTGAAAGAATTTTCTTTTCCTGAGCTGAACTATATATAAAGTATTATCAAACCAGTCTGACAGACTAAATCTGCCTCTGCATCGAGACTCATTCTGTCAAGAACATTGTTCTTGCGTCATGCTAGCCTAAGCAACAGAACCAAACACAGGCCCATAAAGTCCGTGCTACAGCCACCGATTTAAGCACCTTTAAGAAAAGAAAAAAAAAACCCACAAAACTTTTTATTAACACCTTAATGCTGATTTTTAATATAATATCCATTACTAAGCTTAAAAAAAGAAATTGTTACTAGTAATTCCGAGGCATAGAGTGCCCATTTTCTCTCTTCTGATTTATATCATTGTTCTGTTTTTACAGCTTACTGTTGACAGAGTGAGGTAATTCAACCACAATTTTTCCAATGTTTTTTCCCATGTACATGTAATCTACAGCACGGAATACAGACTCCAAGCCCGTGAACTTGCCCTCCGGAGACATGTCTCCACAGTCCACCTCGCAAATGAGGTCTCCTCCTTCATACATCTTGATCAAGTGCTTCAGAGCCATTTTGCACTCAGAAAGGTAATGGTTCAAGAAGAAACCCCGGATGCTGGCAGACTTCTTCAACAGTTTTGCTGGCAATAACTCTGCTTTAACGGGCTGGAGGCCAGTAGGGTTTTGGTAGCCAGCGATAAACCCAATAACTATCAGGCGCCCTTTGGTAGCCAAGGAGTTCAGAGCCAAGTCAAACATCTTTCCCCCAACAGATTCATACACTACGTCCACACCTTCGGGGTAGTCCTTCCTAAGAACAGATCCGACGTTTTCAGTTTTATAGTTGATCGTACGGTCGCAGCCAATGGATTTCAGAAAACCACCCTTTTCATCACTGGAGCAGGTTCCAATTACATGGCATTTTGCCTTCTTCGCAAGCTGCACAGCAAACTGGCCCGTTCCTCCAGCTGCTGCCGTCACCAGAACCTTCTTGCCTTCAGACAGCTCTCCCAGCTCTTTCAAACTGATGTATGCGGTAGCGCCACTTACCATTAAAGTAAGAAACTCGGGTTTCACAGAGGGTACAGGAACTGCCTGTTTGGCGGGCACAACTGTGTATTCAGCAAAGGAACCTGCTTTCATGTAGGCCACAGCTTGACCCACAGTATAGTCAGCACTAGCACTGAGGCCTAATGCTACCACGACACCGACACCTTCAAAACCTATATCGAATGGGGGTTTAACTGATGCATCATATCGACCGGCCGAGTAGTTTATGTCAGATGCATTAATGCCGACAAATCTAGAAGAAAACAAAAATGTATTAACGAGATTTATTCCTTACCTCGTCTTTGTTGTATGAGAAAACTTCAGTTTAAACCCGTGGGATAGGCATGAGACTTTTTTCTGATTATTGGGATACCCGAATAACGAGTACACTCCAGAGACTACTTCCATCAGACTTTCGTAGTTCACATTCTGTTACTATAGAACTCAAGATAAATTTGTTGAGTGGAAAAAAAAAAAAAACAAAAGCAAAAGCCAGCTTCGATTTTCCTCAGGTCCATCTGACCAAACTAAGCAAACTAAAAATAATTCTGTACAAGATTAAAGGATGAAAATTAATTGACCACTTTATACAAGATGTGAAAACACCAAAGAATAAAACGTGCAAAGCTGTAAATATGTGGATTCTGGCAACAAATTTACATTTTTGAATACAATAATACTGTTAATGACTAACGATCACATTAACTATCGATGTCATTTGCAAGGTCATGTTACTGTAGGCAAGTACTTTTTAATTGATGGAGTCACTACAGCAAATTTGCCTTTTGATGTAGCTAATGTCAACGTTAAAATATTTTTCTTTATATAAATTACTTGCAACAGATCAAAACAACCTTGCACAGAAGGACTAAAATTATAAGACTGAGTATCAAGTCCTACTGACCTCTAACAGGTAAAAATGGATGCAAATTATACTTTTTTTTTCTAATAAAAAGATGGAGACATTCTCACAACTTGACTAAGTACTAGGAGATAATGCCTAAAAGAAAGTTACAATCTAGCTTAAATGCGAAGAATATTTTAGTAACTTTTTTTTTTTTTCTAAAAAAAGACATAGTTATTTCTCTATACAGGCAAGGGAAGCAAGACTGGAGAAGACCGGAAAATGTCAAAAAGAAACACATGCAGCAGAAAAGACCAGGACTGTTACTACAGCTACATGGAAGCGACGACCTGAAAGGTGTACTTGACTCCATGCAAGAGCTGCAGAAGTATGCAAGCAGGGCATTTTTAATTGTTGCAGTTAGTAATAGGCTCGAATCATGCGTGTGTGTAGTTTCAAACCGCTTGCAAACGGAGCGAGAAGAGCGGAAACTGCTCCACTCCTTTGATTTCCTTCATTCTTTATCGCACGGGGAGCCTCAAACTTTCACCAGCGCAATGTGCTGTATATGGAAAGCCACGTTCACACAAACATCTCCAGGCACGGAGTAGGTGAAAGCGACTGCTGCTCTTTTTCATTCTGCCTTTAATTCGCTGCTCAGCCGCAACAAAAAAAGAAATGCCTCCGTCTCGTTCGTAGGTGCAAAGCCCGCGCTGTTCTCCCGCTCCAAGGCAAGCCCCGCACGGCGCTGCCAGCAGGCACACGCACACCGGCGGCGGGGCGGCCCCCGCGTCCCCGGGAGCGGGGCTCGCAGCGCCGGGGCG
>Ga0065711_1028348_pt1 | contig 41785 bp, 18 predicted proteins | sample Hoacrofraction12_FD_59098 | JGI IMG/M metagenome (GOLD analysis project Ga0065711, IMG submission 59098) | Hoatzin crop microbial communities from Cojedes, Venezuela - Epithelial fraction 12 v2 (version 2) | ecosystem: Host-associated > Birds > Digestive system > Esophagus > Crop | place...
GAGGTTGTGGAGTCTCCTTCTCTGGAGATATTCAAGACCCACCTGGACAAGGTCCTGTGCAGCCTGCTGTAGGTGACCCTGCTTTGGCAGGAGGGTTGGACTAGATGACCCACAGAGGTCCCTTCCAACCTCTACCATTCTGTGAAAGGCTTTTCTTTTTTGAAACCCCAATTTCACTACTGCTGTTGAAATAATAAGATATGGATTCCAAGTAGGGTATGAGAGGGCAAAGCAACCAAAATAATTCTGTGTTTGGATTGTATTACCCCACATCACGATATTAAAATAAGTGGTAGAGTTTTCTAAGGAGTATGGGGCATAACGCAATAGATTTAGTGCTGCATATAATGAGAAGATTTTCAGTTAGGTGAATTTTAGTGACCAAAGACTATCATGTTGACAGAAGTTATTCCGTGGTTTTATCACTGTCAGAAAAAATTGCTTTATAATGCTGGTCCCAGGAAAATATTTTATTAAATCTTTTGAACAAGAAAATTTAATGTGGATAGAACTGAAGAATGTTGTTTGCATTTTATATTTTATAATTTAGAAACAGCTAGAGGATTTTTATAACACTTTTTTGAAGTTTGGAAGAATAAAATACAGTCTGTCAAGAAAGTGACATTTCTGTCAAGAAGAGGTTTTAGCAGTACTAGTATTTTTATGGAACTTTGAGTTGCTTGGTGCAATTTACTTAGGAAAGGACCAGCTCTCCGGGCAGGATATTTGTTTCAGCTAAAAAGCTGGTATTTTATTTTGGAAAGGGAGATACTAGTCAATGAGCACTGAGACAGATCTTTTAAATAATTTTTAATCACAGTAAAAACAGTGAGTATAGGTAAAATTAGGATTTCTGTATCAGTCTTGGGCCAAAACTGATGAAACTCTATCAGAATATATACTTATTGAAGAACTTGCCTTACATAAGTAGCATTTTTCAGCAATGCATCAGGCGGTGGTGAATATAAGAGGGGAGGGATAGAAGCATCTTGAGGGGCAGTGAGTGGGGAGGTAGGCATACTTCCATCAGCATCTCTTCTGGTGCAAGAGCTAGGGAGCACTGGGTGAAATTGGTAAGAGCTGAGTTCAAGACAGATTATTTTTCACAGAGTAGGCAGTATCACACGAAGCTGAGTGGTGTGGTCGACATGCCTGAGGGACGGGATGCTATCCAGAGGGACCTGGACAAGCTCGAGAAGTGGGCCCATGTGAACCTCATGAGGTTCAACAAGGCCAAGTGCAGGGTCCTGCACCTGGGTCGGGGCAACCCCCAGTATCGATATAGGCTGAGGGATGAAGGGATTGAGAGCAGCCCTGCCGAGAAGGACTTGAGGGTACTGATGAATGAAAAGCTGGACATGACCTGGCAATGTGTGCTGGCAGCCCAGAAGGCCACCCGCATCCTGGGCTGCATCAAAAGCAGCATGGCCAGCAGGTCATGCGAGGTGATTCTGCCCCTCTGCTCCACTCTGGTGAGACCCCACCTGGAGTACTGTGTTCAGCTCTGGAGCCCTCAGCACAGGAAAGACATGGAGCTGTTAGAGGGGATCCACAGAGGAGGGCCACAAAGATGATCAGAGGGATGGAGCACCTCTTCTGTGAGGACAGGCTGAGAGAGTTGGGGCTATTCAGCCTGGAGCAGAGAAGGCTGTGAGGAGACCTTATAGCAGCCTTTCAGTACTTAAAGGGGGCTTATAGGAAAGATGGGGACAAACTTTTTAGCAGGGGCTGTTGCAATAGGATGAGGGGTAATGGTTTTAAACTAAAAGAGGGTAGATTTAGACTGGATATAAGGCAGAAATTTTTACCATGAGGGTGGTAAAACACTGGCACAGGTTGCCCAGAGAGGTGGTAGATGCCCCATCCCTGGAAGTGTTCAAGGCCAGGTTGGATGGGGCTCTGAGGAGCCTGATCTAGTGGCAGATGTCCCTGCTCATTGCAGGGGGTTGGGCTACATGACATTTAAAGTCCCTTCCAACCCAAACTATTCCATGATTCGGCGATAACGTACTCCTGGAAATCATTGCCACAGTGAATGCTCAGAGTTTAAAAGTGTGTCCCTTGGGTCAAGGGGAGATTGGGATAGTGCTTGGAAGAGAAAATCATGGTGGGTTAATAAGTAGAGGGAAACCATATTTGGCTCAGGATATCTCTTGAGCTGAAAATAGTTGATATGGAGAGCATCGAAGGTGTTTTGCTCTATGTCTACTGTTAGGACTGGGTTGACCCAGTATTATTTTCTAATGGAATGAAATGCTGTAAGACATTTTGTTTACCCTGGGATTCCAGATGTATTGGTAATCAGTAATAGTCGCTAATGTGGTAATAGTTTCTAATAGAGCAGTGCACAGGGGCTGTATCAGGCTGTTACAAAAAGGACATACAACTGGGGCTGATATCAAAGCTTTGCTAACATTGGCCCTTGACTGACTTGTTGGATGGAAAAGGAAAGTGGGTTCAAACTCACTGATGTTCTTTGTTTCACATACTTTAACAGTAGAATTTGCCTGTCTAGTTTTACTTGCATAAAGGTGTTCACTTGATCCCCAGCCTAAAAAGAAGCAAAGACACTTAACAGCATTTAAATCTCAAAGAGCAGAATTATGCTTCCTTTTGTAAGATATCATTTCAGTATTTAAAGCAGTGTTCTTTGACAGTCATCCAGAGATGAGTGCTAGTTGTGGATTTTCATAAACTACTATGTTTATGGTCTCCCATGGTTAAAGTTTCTTCCTGTTTTATTCAGGTGGCTATGTAAATTCTGTAACTGGGCCAATTTGCTGTGTATTTTAAGATCTGTGGCTTTTCTCGTTTGCATACGTACCAGAACAAGAAGCGAAAGATAACTTTATAGGCAGTCAATTTTTCACCCAAGAAACTTTGGTGCAAAGTTCCACTCATGGTGTTATCTTTCACAAGATGTTGTTTATTGTATATTACCATTATTGCAATTATAACTTTGCCATTATTTCTTCTTGTCTGCTATTTTTTATGGATCTGTCAGACCCCCAGATTAGAAAAGCCTATTTTGGCTAGAATCCTCCATTAATATTCTTTTGCTACTTGTTTATTGTTTCTGTTAATTTATCATGGAGTTTATTGTTTGAGATCAGAAAACGTAGTTTAAGCTCACATCTTTTAGTTTATGTCTTTCTTGTTAAGTTTATATTAAAAATTATTCCCTCCTTAAGGAAACGTGTGCATAAAATTGTAAACATGTAAGCAATTAAAATAATTGTAGAAGTCGTCATTATCAGTAGATGACACAAGCTCTGTGCTTTTGCATTACTTGTACAGAATTCCATTTTGAGTCTCGTTGTGTCAAGGGAAAGATTTGCATTTTAATGGGGAAAGCATGAAACAGGCCTTGTAACTGTTGGATTGTTATTTAACGAAGGGGCATTGTTCAGAGCATAGAGTGTTTTGTTTTAAAGAGCTGGTGGTGAAGTAGCGCAGGGCAGGTCTACACTTTCTGTCGCTGCGAAATAGAGTATGTGGATGTACGTGTGCTTGGCACGTACATGCAATTCTTAAGCTTTACCGTTTTCTTCAACTGTGTGCTTTAGGAAAGCTGAAGTGTACTATGGTGTGTTGAATAGAAATTGCTTCAGTGCATGAGAGAAGTGGGAAATGCAGCTTCCACTGGACATCCATCAAAGTGGGCACAGAGGCAGCTGGAGTGTGCTGCAGAAAGGCACCCCTGGAGCTGCAATTTCATCTCAGCCTCAAAATGGGAGAATGGCTTTTAATTGCCACTTCATTTAACAGTCCCCAAATTCTTCCCTGTCGGCTTCAGGCTTTGATGTCTGCCTATCCTCATCTGGATTTTACTCTACTTCAGACTGTAATTTTTTTAGGGAAATCAGGCAGTTTCACTTCAGGGAAATGAGGCAAACCTCATCCTACATTTGCATGGCTTTAGGAATGCTGTGTTAGTCTTCCACTTCTGGTCACCAGCTGGACAGGGAAAGCACGTTGACTGTGTGTTTTGGACTGTGCTGCGTATGAGCCTCCAGTGAGCTGATTTGGTTGTTTCTGTGCAGGAGTGATACTCTCATGCATATCTGTGATTACTTCACATCGATTTTGAAGTTCTAAGAGGCCTTAATTGTAGACAAAGCAACAACATACTAGTGTCTGCTTCATACCACGTAGGAGATAATATCAGCAGTTTCTTTCAATGTTGAGAGAAAAAGATTATTGCTGCTCTCTTGCTTTAACTGGAATGCCACTTTTCCTCCCAGTACACTGATTTAATATTTTGGCAAGAGAGGACCCTCAGTGGTTGATGTAGCTTAATACTCAGGCTGAATGTGAAGAATCAGAAAAGAATGTGTACAGAGCTTTGAAGTGACTTTCATTGATAGAAACCTGTAAAAACTAAACACAAGACGTGTGCTTGGCGGCAGCTCTTGACACTAGCTGCCCCTAAGAAGATACACATATGAGTCTTTCATGGAGACATTGCATTGGTTTCTCCTTGTTTTCTGTAGTACAAAAAGTAATTCAGGGTAAAAGTGCATTTTTCACAGGGAAGAGAAAATCTTAATGCCAATGTGAATGTTACTGCACTGTGTCAGAATCAGCAGTCTGTGTGTGTCTATCAGGAGAATTAATGTAACCACTCAAGAAAATAATAATGCATTGGGACAGTGGGTTATACTGCTGCTTGTAGAAGTTACATTATGCATCACAGTATAAAAACAGTTAAAACGGCATGCTGAACAGTATCAGCAGTCATGAATATAGCCCATTAAATCCCTCTAGTCAAGAGGTACAGAAGTAAATAAGTGCATCAGTATTCTCAGTTTAATATAAGCTTCAGACTCTCATAAGGCAGCTCCTCAGCTGACGTAAATTGATTTCATGACTCCAAATCGCTATCTGAGGATCTGCCCCACAGAATATATTAGTCAAATGTTGTGTGCTCAGTCACAAATATTCAACATCTTTAAGCTATAATTGTTGCTTAGAGCTTTCTATTTTAGGTTTATGTGTTAGCACTCCTTACCTTGTTATCTTCCAGCTTCCAGCATAAGAATTGATAGCAATAGTAAGGTCCTGTGTGGCAACTTTATCTTTTTTCAATGAAAATCTTGATATTTTTTCTTTTTTTTAAATAATCTATTGCAATTTCATTATTGTTTCACAATGCCTAGTGAGGTTGGATTTTGAGGGGTGGAAGCACAGGTACAGCAGAGACATAATGTAAATATGATGAATGCTGCAATATAAATACAAAAAGCAATTTGTCTGAATGGTTTTGAAGGAGAGCAAACTTTGTACTTAGCATAAGCTGAGGTTCATACTTTGTTGCGCCGTACTACACTTTTTAATGTCATCATCTTGTTGATAATCTCTGAGAATCGTAACAACACTTCTAGGGAAACACATCCCAGCTTTGTCCTGAATTCCCACCTGGCACGCAGTTCCTGCTAATGGCAGTGGTGGCGGGCCTGGGTGTGTGGAACACAGTGCCTCGAGGCCCTGCGCTGCTGGGCAATAAATGGTTTTCCAGTCGACATCCAGGCCTCATTCTCTTCTACAACTCTAAAAATATTAGTGGCAAATATATGGCCTCCAGAAGAAGTCTCTTTTGAGACAGCATCTGAAAAGTCATAAAGGCTGGACTAATGTTGCAGGGCAGATCCCTTGCAGGGTGTCCCTCAGTCTGGGCTCCCAGGCAGAGTCTCTGGAAGGCCCCGCAGTGGGAAACGCGGACTTGCACGTGGGAAGGAAGCTTACTGCTTACTGGTAGGTCCCCTCTGTGATCATTGGCAGCAGTCTAGAGAGATGATAAAAACTGCTTTCCAGAACAAAAGTGGCCTCTAGAACAGGAATCTTGAAACAATTTCCTATGTAAGCCTATTCTGTGTGCTTCCAACTTTTTAGCTATTTTAAGTACTTTTGTGTATCTTTATCAGCTAGACTATTTGTAACGCTGTTGAGGCCAGAGTTTTCATGTCTTTATTCACTGTCAGTAGACCTTTATCTTGCAAGCACTTGCACTGAAAAATACAGGAATATAATGCTATCTAATTAAAATAAAGCTGTTGGAGATGGTTCCTGCAGTAAACAATTTCATTTTACCCGCCTGGACAAGGTCCTGTGCAGTCTGCTGTAGGTGACCCTGCTTCAGCAAGGGGGTTGGATTAGGTGACCCACAGAGGTCTCTTCCAACCCCGAACATTCTGTGATTCTGTGATTTTTGAATCTTGCATTAATATTATGGCCCAGATGATTGCTAAATTCATTTTCTTTTCTTGTTTAAATTATCTTTTTATTTAAGGTCCTGATGTTGTTGTTTTTCTTCTCCTAAACTGTCTGTAAAATTCAGCTCCAAAAGCTGTAGGAGTGACATGGAATTACTGCGGAAGGCCGTGGAATTATTCCTATTAACTTATTTGGTAGATGGGGGCAGAAGCAAGATTTTGCCGTAGATCTTTATCAGTATGTGTCCCACAAACAGCCTCCTGTCTTTGTTTCATAAGTTTTTCCATGTGCTTTGTTGGAGAAAAGAAGGTAGAGACTTTGAGGAACACATGTTGAGTGTTGTATCTGCAAGGTGAACTGGCAGCATGTTAATAGCCAGCACTCTTCTTACCACCTTGAGCTAGAAAAAAATGTTGAGGAATCGGAAACCAAAGCAAATCAGCATTTTGTGTTGCAATTGTGAAATTCATGGCTGCACATAGGGAGCAATTTAAGAAATATTATACCACGGTCTGGAACCATAACAACCTCTCCAAGAAGATGGAGACAGGAGTCCAGTGTGAATCGGCTCTCGTGTTCTAGACAGTTGCTTGCCTGCAGGAATCAAGGAAGGGAAAAACTCTTTTCTCGTTTTCTCTCAATTCCTGGATTCTCCACTCATGGATGCTTAGGGAACCTAGAATAATTCAGCTGAGGTGGGGGAATTAGTATGGCTTACAACTAACAACTGGGAAGTAATAATCAGGCCTGCAGATTCTGAGGAAAAAAGAGATATGATCTGGGGAAATTTGAAAGATGCTGTGTAAGAAGGTCAAATTGTAATGGATTTGAGTTCCGATGGAAACAGCAGAACAAGTTCATACATCACCTACCAGCACAGAGCGTTAGCATGTTGTAGTTGGATCTCTGCACTTTACTACAGCAAAATACAGCTAGCACAATTAGCTCCATGTAAAACAAAAGAACATATTTTGAGGATGTGCTCCAGGATTATCACATGCTATTAAAGTGGGCGTGGAGGGTGTTCAGTTTTTGTGCAACTTGGGACTTCTCTTCAGTGCTGGGAACAGAGTCTGCACCAAGCTGCAAACCGAACATGGAGCTTGGTTTCTTTCTTGGCAGCTTCTGTTCCTGCGTTGTTATAAAATATACCAGGGAGAATAGGGAGAGTATCTGGAGTGCCAGAAAGTAAAGTAACAGGTCATTTTAACTACAATAAACATGTATTTAAATACAGCTATATTTTGCAAAAAGTTGGCTATTGCCCCAGACAGATCATTTTTGAGTCTGAAACACAGAGGAGTAACTAAGCAACAGATCAGCGGGTGGGACTTGGATCACCTAAGGAGTCTGATGGAAGAGTTCCCAGGTGAAGAGGATGGCAATTATAAAACAAAAGTGCTTGCAGTAGGGAGGTTTGGAAAGGAGAAGAAAAGGAAACAGGTTGCTTTAACAGGGGGAAGCTGGTTCCCTTTTCTCAAGAAAAGCTGCGCGTTGAACCTCTGACCTAGTCCCAAGAAGTGCTGAAATATGACAAGGAATTCATCGTGTAGTAGGGCATGTGAGCAGCTATTGTTTCACAGATATCTGTGATTTCTATGCTACTACTTTAGGTAAAGAGTCTGGACTCCTCAAAAAATGTAGAGACTGGATTAGCTGTAACTTGTCCTATATGGAAAAGATTTGTGCTCTTGACAAATTAATGCCGAAGGAATTATGGGGTCCCCAGAGTTGACACTGCTCGTATAGCCCTCGTACTGCACTGCTGGGAAGATCGTAGTAACCAGTCTCTACTCAGTAAGAGCACTAGAGAAAGGAACTGGAGTTTTTGCAGAGATCTGAGAAAAGCGAAACCAAACAGCCTAAGCATTATAGGACACCAAACCAGAGATGTGGCTATCCAGCAGGCAGGATATAATCAAGGCCATACAGCACCTTGTGTAGATAGCTAAGAGCTCTAGCGTTCAGAAAGGAGCAGGCTTTGATTACCATTTTTTAAATACTGCATATTTCAGCTTCAGCCTTTTTTTATAATTTCAGAATACAAGAGGAGTAGAAAAAGCCATTTTATGTCTATATTTGGCAGAAACTTTTTCTACAGGTCTGCTATGATAAAAACGCAGCAAGATATTCTCTGCACTGTGAGTCTACATAGACAATAACTTGCTTTTCTTCACTACTGTAGAAGTTGTCCAGTGCTAATTGTTGGGTTTTGAAGAGGAAGGTTAAGTGGTGGTGTTTGTGGTTGACAGGACGTAAAAATGGCATCAGTGCTATGAGATCCACTGAAGCCAGTGCAAAATGTGTTTGCTTCAGTAGGTGTTGGATCATGGCTTGTATACTTCTACTCTGTCTTGGTAGGAAGTTGCCTCCGTGCATATATACCACTGTTCCGTTTGTTGGTCAGGGAAGCTCAACTGCTACCCTTCCTTTGCATGCACAGTATGGCTCTTCTGCATCAAATTTAGTCAGTATATCAGGATGGTTCTTCTACTGCTCACTAACTGGAGCTCCCAGAGGGTCTTCTCATTTCTGTTGTTTCCAGTTCTTTCACAAGAGTCTCTGCAGTTGTCTCCAGATACTCTCAATTTCTTTTTTCTCTTTGAACCCCTTGAAACAAACAAAAAATGTCTTCAAGTGGGTCTGCTAAGTGTAAAAGCCTGGAGATGGCTGCACTGCTCCACTGAGGTTTAAGGAATTGCTTCATGTGTGAAGTACTGCTTGTAATTTAACAACCATTTACCTTCAGCCACAGATGTCCTAAGTGGTTTCATAAATATCATGTGTGTCTGTGTACATAAAAAAACTCTCTTTTCATATGAAAAGCATTAACTGACTTATTTTCTAAATTTGGATTATAAGAGTTATATCTTCTTCTGCCTGAAGAGGAGGCATAACATTCTGACTATTCTGTTGAAAAGCACTGTAGCTTGATTTAATGTTATTTTCTCTTTATTACTTTCTTTCTCTTTCTTTCTTGCTCTTCTCTGTCTCTTTCATTTTGCCTCTTTTAGGTGGCTATATAGAATTTTGTGCTACATTCTTTGGAGGTTTGGGGGAAGGTTGTGTTTGTGTTTCTGGTTTTTGTTTGTTGTTTTGTTTTTTTGAAAATGCCTTTCAAGTATTGAATTCTGCACTTAAACATTGCAACAGTTGATAATAATGACACCTTTACTACTGTAAATAGAAGAGAATTAGTCTGCTTGATTAATTTCTGCCTTGTAATTCAGTGAAAGACTGTTTGCATATACACCCTACAGAGACTTGGGTGTGACTCAGGTCTTCCACAAGATATGCTGATCCAGATGAACTTCTGTAATTATATTGCATTAATACATTCTCTCTGTTATTTTGGGGTATGTCTGAAGATGCACAGTATTTTAGGCTGTGATATATATTCACTTGGATTGATATGACAGAAAACTACAATGAAACGCATAATGTATTTCAGAGACTGGCACCCTTGGTAGATGCTTTGTGAAACAAAAGATTTACACAAAGAATTTCTGTGGCTGTTTTTTCTTTTCTGGCTATGTATGGCATTGCCTGAAAACGTACGAGGCTGATAAATGATATTCTGTATGTTGATTATATAAGAGACCTTCAAGGTGTTAAACACAAGAGAAGAGAGAGCTCATTCCTGAAAATTTCTCTCTGTTCGTCTTCATAGGTTTCTCCTGGTTACTAGCTTGCTTTTTCGCTTAGTGGGTGCATAGTTTAGGTACGAGTTTTGGAATACGCAATCCTACACTGAGACCCGTGAGGACAAATTCTTTTTTGAACCTTCTCAAGTTGTTCAGATGCCCAAGAGCCTCTCCCTGAGTCCTTTCTGTGCCAATACTTTGGACTTCTGCATAATTCTTGTTTCCATAGGCTTCTATTTGTTTTCTTACACTAACAAAAACAATTTGGATGCTGCTTATTTTTTCTAGACTGGGCATTTGCATTTTAAATGTTGTCAGTGTTTTATTGTATAAAACAATCAAAAAGTTAAACTGGCAGAAAAAGGAAACTCTAAATGTCTTGACTGGTTAAACAGCCAGACATGTAGAGCAAAACAGTGAAATATGAAAATGTACATGAAAGCTGTCCCTACAGCTTGTAATTTGCCTATTTCACTACATCAGGATGAAAAGTCATAGTCAGTATGTGGAGATGGATTGTGATGAAGAACACCATAGTATTTCCTAGAAAATCTCTTGAGGTAACATATTTTTTTCACTCTAAAATACGAGTCTTTTGTGTTAACTTTGGGAATTCCTTTGGTCTACTACAGTGTAAAGGCAGTGTTACTTTAAGTACTAAAACTTCCTCTCACTAGAAACATCAGTGCCTTGTCATGGGAACAAGGCTGTCATTCATCTATTAAGATTTTAATTAAGTCAATAAATAACCATCCTGAGTTTCTGCACTGGAGGACTGCTGAAGTATAAAACCTCAATTCAATCTCTTGTGTTTAATCATTTGTTATTAGACAGCAATTTTGGTAGTGTGTGCTCATCTGTTCTCTCATCCTTCTCTTAAACATTTTATTGCCTCTTCTCTGCTCACTCACTTCAAAGACAAATCTAGGGCACAGAAGACCCCACGGTGTCCAAAACTGTGCAGCTTGAGCTGCACAGCAGAGAGGTATGATTTTATTATTTTTTTCCTACCTTATCTTCTCTTATGGGAAAGGAAAATTATGCAAGGTGTGTGCCCCTTGGGCTATAGAGTTCCATGATTCGCTTTCTGGCAGCACATCAGGGGGTTATGAGTCTTGTACAGATCTTGGAAAGAAGATCCAAAGCAAGAGAATCTGCTTGTATTTTGTTTCTTTTTCTTATCTTTTTGCTGGAAAACGTAGGTAGTGTTTGTATTCTTTTGATATTTCCATTGCATCGGTCATACAAAGCACTTGCATGACCGCAGAATGTGCTGTGCTGAAGGGGAGGCATCCCGTTTGAATTGATGGTAAAGAAATAATGAAATCATGAAATCAGCTGGGATCTGCTCAGTACTTGTGAGCTGGTTTTCATTTATTAAACATGAGCTCATCTAAAGTATATTAAACATGAGTGCAATAGTCTTTAACCACCCGAAACTGTGAAGCACTAACAAGTTACCCATGGAACACTGAACTGCAGGTATGACCAAATGTCAAAGTCATGTATCTTCTGTATTGATGATATCTGTTCCTTTGTGGGTTTTGCTGCTTGCTACTTCAGCACCAAGGTAGCTAGAGACTGGTGCTCCACAGTGCAGTAAGTCAATGAATTCATGACTTGGGCCCCAAGGTCCTTGTTCGTCTGTCAATCTCTAGCTCTCTTCTGTCAATCTAGCATGTCTACCTAGCTGCTGAAGTAGAGGCAGGCTGGAAAATGAGCAAAATTGCAAGTTTCATGTTAATCTATCTTGTGAATTCCTGTTTTTCAGGAATGGTTGGGTATCTTTAACCACTTTATTAAAGCTAGATATTTGGTCTTGTATATCCCTACTGCATCTTAAGTATGTTATTAATTTTTTGGTTATTCTTTGATTCCTCAGCATTCAACAACACAACAGTTCATCCAGCACTCATGAGGAAATGAACCTTTCAAACATTTTAGGATGGAATGGAAATACCAGTATGAATACCACACTTGGGTTATGCTGGTTTTCATATTCTTTAAACTGTAATTCCCCTGCAATAGCATTGTCTCTTATTTTCGGTGTCTGCTAAAGCTTTTGAATTTAAAAATATATTGAGTTTTAAGGTTTCCTGTTCACCCATTCTTCAGCAAAGAAACAGCAAAGTTATATCTCTCAATGCTTCACAATTGCCTGCTGTGACAATAAATAATCTCTCTTCAGTAGTAGAGATTATTTAAAAATAGTTTCCACCGTCCACAATAAATCCAATTTCTAAACTTCCTCAGCATCATACACTGCTGTATGAAGTTACACGTACTGTGAGTTTGTTCAGTGAAATGTGAAGATCAAAGATTTGCCCATCACAGGAATTGTGTGTCAGAGTTTATACACATTATTAGATTTCCACAAAAGGGAATTCACACTATAACAGTTAGAGAAACAAAAAGACAAGGCAGGACACTCAGCAGTCCATTGAAAAACAATACCAGAGTGTTATGGGCAGCAGTTCATACAGTGCTGGCTCCGTCTTGCTTTTTTTATTCCTGCCTGCCAGGGTAACCACATTTAATAGGAGGTCAGTTGTGACAAGCGACCCTGACGTAATGGTAGCAGTAGTCCATTTGTCTGGAACTCTCTTTTCCACCACAGTCCTGTTTTTGTAGGTGCATTTCATAGACATTTAGATTCAGACATTCTTCCTATGCTGCTATGCGTATTTAGACAAAAAAATTATGCTTTTGAGTTTCGTGTAAAGTATGCAAGTTCCTTTGAGGTTGACATGCGTTTTACTACACGTGAAGATCTGCCTCAAGATTGTTATCCTGCATGCACATGTTGCAGCAAAATGTTTGCAACATGGCTGGCAGAGGCCCCAGGGGAAAGAGTAAAATGGGACAAGCTACCCAGTCTTTACACTCAACAGCTATTGACAGTGTGGTGCTGGGGGAAGAGGAGAAGGAGGGGAGTGAGTGAGTTAAAAATTGCTGTATGTCCTATTAGGGAAAACCAAAAACACTGAAAAGCTAAAGTGAAAACGTCGAATCCAATTGCTTAGCAACTCTAATATCTCTACTTGCTTATAATGCTTTTCTGTTATATAGTGTTGTATTATTGATAGCCGTGGCCACAAGGTGTCTGAGAGAGAGAGGAGAGCAGGCAAAAAACAATCCGCTAATGTAGTACATTCCAGGTTCATTAGCATCTTGCTTTAATGCAGCAGGTATGTCTGCCAAATGCAAAACTTGGCCCACTGCTCTAAATTATAAAGCTGAGTAACTAAGCTTCTGGATCCTGACTGTGAATTACAAAAATGTAAATGACAGCAAAGGTAATTGCAGTAGACTAAGACTATTGGTATCAAATAAGAACGTGGTGCTGATACTGTAGGAAGCCACACACTGAGTGTCAGATGTAAGTTGCTTCCCCCTTTTTCTCTCTTGCTTAATAGTCTCTTTCCACCTCAGCTTTTATTTAGTGCTTTGCTCCTTTCTGGTCTCGAGAACTGAAAGTGCTCACTGAATAGGTAATATTTGAGATCCATATTCAAATCAAGTTCTAATCTAGTAGCAGCTGCCTTTAAAATGACTGTCAAATACATTTTTACTGAGTTGTGCTTGCTAAGCATTTTCTAATACTGATGTCGTTAGCATAAAAGAAGGCTGATTACCGAAGTTTGATTGTTTCCCCTCCTTAAAATTGAGAAGAAAAAATGCTCTAGACTTTTTTAACAGAAATTACATAGATCGGTATCTTACAGTTATAATTTGTCGTTATGTCGCTCTTGCCTTTCTGAAGCAGACGTAGGCCTCAACACGTCATGCGATCAAAAGTAGTTTTTATGACTTTTAGCAGGTACCATTGCTTCCTGAAAGCAGCAACTAATTGTATTTCAGTCATCAGTCAAGGAATGTATTGCTTTCAGATTTATGCAAAACACTCATATTTGTTTAACCTTTCCTCAGCAGTGACAGTTTGTATGGCGCATAGCATACAATTCAGTGCATTGTGCTGTTCAACCCTAGTTTGGTGATACAAAATTCTGAGGGTATGCAGTACCACAGGTAACACATATTTAGATGCTTATTGGGTTTACATGGAAAGTGGTTACAGTTGATGGCAGGCTGTGGTAAAGATGGAACAAATGTAACACCGTAGATGAAGAAGGATGCTCTCGTCTAGAGACAGAGACCGCATACCACAGCAGGTTTCACAATAGGTCACTGAGAGTCAAAGTACGTATAGCCCCTGGTACAAATCACGTACTGTTGGAAAGAGTATGAAAGCACAGGCGACTGCTCACTGTTGGTTTGTTGCTGTTCATAGAACAAAGCTCAGAGGACTAGATATTTTGCTTAAGATATGGGACCATGTCAGAGAGAAATATCTTATAAAATTAGGACAAATAAACCTTTATTTCTTTCAGTAGCATCTTCTGTGAACGCTCATTCCATGTTGTATATTTTTTTTTGCTGAAACATTAGGGGATTCTCTCCATAGAAATATTCAAGTGAAACGCAATGTTATTTTATGTTACATAACATCATTGAAAAGTATTTTGTTTTTTGCTGACTTGCAAGTACCTTAGTTTGACTTTTTAAAAAGCAGCTTGGTATTGTTTTTCTCTATTGCTACCTTCTCTCCTCTGTTTGGGGGTCTGAATTGTCAGAGGGCTGGTAGAAGCCATGAAAATGAACTTTATCTTTTTTGCATGCTGTATGCAAAATGGACCCAAATTAGACTAGATGTTTTGCCTCTTTTAGCTGTTTTCTGTACATGCAGGATATATTTCTGAGATGATAGATTTTAGTTTGAGAGTAGTAAATGCATAGCCATTAAATAGAATCAACTGTTGCCAAAATACGTAAAAGCAACAAAGCACCTTAAAGGGAAATGATTTGTCTGAAGACAACAGTGCAGAGGTCACTGATCAAATACATAGATTGTCTTTTTGGGAGAGAGAGAAGAGCTTTCACTTAAATTTATGTCCAGAGGTCTGAAAGCACTTTGCAGCCTCTAACCAAGACCTGAAACTTGCTTACAGAATGAAAAAATTATCATCTCCTTGTCTTCTGATTTGCTTTCTATGGTTTTGACTACAGTATTACCATCCTTCAGTTTATACTTGAAGATGTACCTGAACTAAAACAGTAATGCAGAATGGCCAGGGTACTAGCAACAATTTTATAATGTTTGAATCTGAAAGCCAATACATGTGCCAAGTTGGATCTGTTCAGATTTAAGCAAGAATAAAAGAAGGACCTCGGTTGGCCTTTGAAAACTAAATTCTGCAGAGGCTATTTTATCTGAGTGACTAGGAGTGTAATTTACATGATACATGTCTCGAAGAGAAAATTGTGTTTTACGTTTTTTCCTGCTTTTGTTTCTCGTAAAGTGCCTAATTTTACCACATGCTGTACCAATGTTTTCCCCACAGAAGAAATGTTTCACTAGATAATTTTTGCTGGTGTGTATATGCACAGCCTGAGAACAGTAGCTTTTTAATTGACACAGTTGAGTGCAGTACAGATAATAACTGCGATTTCAAATGCTGTTCTTATTCTTTATCTTAGCTATTGTTCAGGAATGTGAAGATTATTTTAATAACCTGAATGTAAAAACCTGTATCTGAAAACTCTATTGATAGCATATATATGTGGAACATATTCTAGAAATACCATGGCGTTTCACAGCTTTAGGCACTTTATCCCACTCCCCTTTAATTCAATATAAAAAAAAGTCTTGGCTAGACAGCAAAACTCCTGCTGGTTTCTGTGAAAGAAGAAAAATTTCAGGCATGCAGCAGGATAAGGGGGAAAGAGCTGAATCTCAGAGGTCACCAGAGAGCTTAGAAATTTCTGTTACTTGAGTGCAAATGACAAACAATACTGTGACTATAAGCATCTAAAATGTAGTTCTTCTGGTGCAAAATATAGCATCTGCTTAAGACATGAGAGTAGCACTGTGCAGTGTATACATAGAATACAGACCAGAAAATGAGGAGTGTTTTATTGATGCTGGAGAGCTAGAGTCCACATCATAAATGTTCTGCCAGTAGCATATATGCGACTATCTTTGACTCCAGCACATGACGTAATTTTAAGTAATCTGGAGCATGGGGCTTTGAAACACACTGTACTGTAAGACTGTGTGTTCTTTTTCTCAGCCAGACCATGTTTGTCCTCGTTATGCTGGAAAGGGGTTGAAAGACTTGTGGGTTGTAGGCACATTTGATGCATTTACTCAATGCGTTCTCCATCCTATTCCTTTTCTTCCAGACAGAGTCACTGATTATTTCAGTGGCTCAAAACCTTGCTAAATGTCAGTTATTTACTCTTCTTTTTTAAGCATAAGCTGTTCTGTTGTGCTAATCTTAAGCTTTCCACAAGGATTGGTCTTCCACTAGCTGGTTACCCTTTGAGGTGCATTTCTGTCTACCTGTTACTTAGCTGCTGTGCCCCTGCAGTATTTGAAACATTTTACACCCCTAGCTGATGTTATGATCACCTGAAACATAATTATCCTTTACAAAGCCAAAATTCTTACCTGTTCATGCTATTGCTGTCTAAGAGAATCAAAGAGGTCTTCAGCACTAATGAGCTTTTTCTTGCTTTGGATTAAAAAAAAGTTTTAATATGTGCCATCTAGGAGAAATAAAAGCAGAAATAAATAGGTATGTGATGTAAAATTCTGTCTTATTCCCTATCTGTCAGTCAGGCGCTGCAAATGCTCTCTTTCTCTGAAGCTGATGAACCGCTGCAGTAGGTATAGCATTTTTGTTCCATTACAGGGTGAGTTTTGCAGGTGTGAGGTGTCTAGGTGAAGCTATGCCAGAGCAGTTTTGAGCTGGACGGCAGCTTCTTGAGAACTGTTGTGAACTGATGGGAGGAAGCATTCATTGCTTAGTTGCTGATGCTGATGTTGGCATAGCCTGAAAAGCTTTAGAAATTAATGTTATGCCACACATCTCCCATTTGACAGGGGTATACTTGTCTCATGTGGTGAGTTGACCATAGCCAGCAGGTAAGCACCCACACAACTGTTCACTCACTCCCTCTGCCCTGCCCCCAGTGGGATGAGAGAGAGAACAGGAAGAGCAAAAGCAAGAAAACTCATGGGTCGAGATAAATACAGTTTGGTATGTGAAGGAAAGAGGGGGGAAAAAACAAGCGAAGCAAAGGCAATACTTCACCACCTCCTACAGGCAGACCAATGCCCAGCCAGTCTCCAAACAACAGCCACTTTGGAAGCCAAAAAGCCCACCCTCCTCTCCTCCTCCCATTTTTATTGCTGAGCATGACATTATATGGTATGGAATAACCATTGGACTGTGTCCTCTCCCATCTTCTTGCCCACCTCAGCCTGTTCGCTGGGAGGGGGGCAGAAGAGGAAAGAGAAGGCCTTGAGGCTGTACAGGCACTGGTCAGTAGTAACCAAAACATGGATATGTTGTCAACACTGTTTTAGCAACAAATCCACAACACAGCACCATAGGGGCTGCTGTGGAGAAAGTTAACTCCATCCCTCCATCCCAGCCAGACCCAGTACATCTATGTTTATAAATCCTGGTCAGATTCCCACAGGGAATCCTTGTGGAAAGGGTTCTTCATCTCGCAGCATACACAAACCCTAGATATTACGTAACGAACCTTCCACCTCCTCTGTCTGCTACTGGTTGGTCTGCTAAGGGAGCGGTAATTTAGTAACTACACTGAAAATTCAAACAGTGTAATTGTCATCAAGTGAAAGAGAAGCTCTCTGGAGGATGGTTATTATTTTGCCCAGAAAAAAATAAGAAAAACAAGAAAAAATTTTATCCTGCTAGACTGAAAAATTAACCTGTTGGTGAGATGGGAGTGCTTTTGTGGAGTTTGCAGTGATTACACAGCCTGTCAAACAGCAGTGGATATGTTGAGCAGAATCGGTACTCTACAAGATTTGAAAGTCTTTCAAAAAGTTGTGTGGGTGTGTGAAAAATGAAGTAACAAGAATTGTTGTTAAAGGAGAAATGAGCTAAAATGAGTCTGAGGAGGAATTTTATTTTTGAATGCTCAGAAGAAAAATCCCTTGATACTCAGTAGTTAGGTTAGAGAATAGCACAAATGCTTAGAAGAGAGAAAGCGAGCACAAGTTCTTTAAATGGAGACTGAAGTCATTTGATTAAAAAAAAAACCAACACATTTTTGTATATACCAGTAAATTAAGTTCTGTGATTAGAAGTTCCCTTTTCCTTCTCCTGCAGTAATGTTTTTTTCTCTCAAATCTGTAGTCGTGAAGGCTGTGTAATAATAAATGGACATTTGAAGCACAGAGGTATACAGTTACCGATCAACACACCAAGCTTTTAGTTGGTTTGGGGTTTTTTATTGTTTGTTTCTCAGTGGTGGTGAATTTGTACAAAGGGAGGACTTTTTTTCCAGAAATTCAGTTAAAAGCAGGAGTTTTTAAAAAGTTGCTGAAAGTTTGCTATGATTTGATAGACAGGTATACAAAGTAAATGTGAAGTTACACAGAATAATGATGCAAATAGGGATCAGTTCAGGGGTGCTAGCTGGCTGATACACAGTGCAGGAAAACTGCTTGAAATGAAGTTAAAGGCAGACAAGCAAATGAAATCATTTCGTAAGAGAGCCCAGAAGGAAATTACTTAAGATTACAGTAGATTATTTCAAACAAAGCGATTCTTTTTGCTCTTATTAGAGTATCTGAGCCCAAAGTTGGGCATTCATTGATGTTTTAATTTGTTTAGGTTCTTAATAGACTGCAAATCATCTGTTTCAGTCATACATTTACTCCAAACTGATCCCCAAATTATTAGATTTTGGCAGTGGAGTGTTTCATATCTCATTTCTTTTAATCTATGTAATTGTCTATCTTTGGTATTTGTATGCATTTATATACTTGTGGCACATTGACATGAGAACTCTAACACATTGTTATCTTTTAGTATTGCAGAGAATATGGTAACTGTTTGGACTTCTGGCAAACTACATGCAGAAGGAATTTTACAAATTATTGTGAATGTCACAATATTATTTTTACTGTCATTCTGGTTCCTTACTCAGTTTTCTATCTAATTTAGTATGTGTTTGTTTTGTTCTAATTTGTTAGGATTAGTTTAATCAGAACATAAGTATGCTTATCCGTTAGATCATGAGATACTCCGGATTTGTGCAGAAATTTGTGCAGCTGAAATCAGAAACTACTTGGCTAAACTGAAATCCATATAGATAAATAAAGCAATTATACACACCTAGCACCCAAAAAGATAAATCTGTGCTCTGGGAAAGATGATGCTGCAGTTTTATGCAACAGGAATGTGACTTTGAAAGACAATTTTTTGTACTGCTGAGGTAGAATCAGAGAATGGTTTGGGTTGGAACGGAATTTTAAAGATCATCTAATCCAACTCCCCTGCCATGGGCAGCGACATCTTGCATTAGATCAGACTGCTTAAAGTCCCGTCCAGCCTGACCTTGAATACTTCTAAGTGTTAGGAGTTAAAGTCACAATGGACGTGTGTTAAAGGCTTAACAGGGGTAGGGGTCATATATTTAAGAAGTGACAAGACTGCTGCATTTATTATGTCCTGTCACCTGATAAAAAGCCACATGGTGTAAACAGCTGCATGAGAAAATAGAAAGGCATGAGGGGGTTGCAATAAATTATGATTGCTTGCTACTCTGAGAAGTCATTTTGAGTAATGGAGCAATCATTGCCTTTTGTTCATAGAATGAGCAGCTTTATTCAAAAATACGGTTACTGATATTAAGTGCTTGTTCTTTTTGCTGTCTGATTTCTGTGGCACACACAGGTTTGGGTCAGTTGCTTCTCAGCTGGCTAATGGATGTTAATGACACTGGGGGTGCTGTCATCTTGTACTGATATCACAAGGTTTCAATAAGGCATGGAAAACTGAAAGAAATCATGGAAAACATAGCATTGAACAGCATCGGTGAGAAAATTCTCAGGAACTTTTTATGCCCTTGCACTTTTCCTGCAAATGAGTAGAGCAGAGAAGGATCTGCTAACTCACTTCTGGGCATTGGATATGCTGGTTTCTCTGGCTCAGCAATGCTGCACATGCAGCTGCTGTGCACAGCCTGAGATGTGCATGAGTCAAAGATGTGGTGTAGAGCTGAGGCACTGGGGCATGCATGCTCCCTTGTCCATGGTGAAGTGGAGAAGCGGAGAAGGAGGAAGCTGAGGGCCCACCTTGTACAACAAGGAGTACCTCAGGGATGGCTCAGCCATGCTCTTTGAGAAGGCAGATTGCGATGCGCATCACACAGCTTACTGTGACAGATGGGGAGCAAGCAGGAGAAGGCAGCAGTTTTGGCTGGCAGGATAATATATGGTGTTCTTGGCTTTGTCTGAGACAAGTCTTGCTTAGGTCAGGAGGCCAAGTTCAAATGTTTTAAGGGCTGGACCCAGCCCCTGGGATACTCAGCCCACACTGCTTTAAAACTGCTCTCTGTTTCAGTATTTCATGGCAGAACATATGCAGCACAACCTCTCTCCACCCCCTTTCTTCCCACCTGCCCCGCTTTAAAACCAGGTTAGATTCCCAAGTGGTTTTTTGATTTGATTGTAACACTGTACTGAATGTTTCACTGTGCTCGTGCTTTAGAGAAATCTGTATTTTCTCATCTGTTGTTTTGTTTTTTTTTTTAATTGCAAGCATGAGTTACCAAGCAAGGTAATAGGGTAGTAAAAGTGCTTAACATTAATAAAGCTAATGAACAGCAATGTTGGATCTGCCCTGATGCATGCCATCAATTTTATGAAGCTGGCTTCTTCAGTCATTTCTCCAGGTGCTCATACAGGGCCCTGGGAAAAATGAGTAATAAATACTTAAACACTTCCAATACTTTGATGAATATTTTACATTGTAGAATATGTGAATATTAGTACCATTAATGCAAACTTGAGAGTTAGAAAAATTTTTTTAACCAGAATGGCTTGTCACTAGGCTGTAGCTCAGGGATACGGGTGGAACAGAATGAAAGAAAGTGTTTGCCAAATTGTCTCCTTGCATTTCATGAAGGACTGAGAGTGCAAATGGAAAACATGTCCTAGAGTATATCCAGTTCTCACCTTTGCTTTCTGGAAAGGTCAGGCAATTCCAGTGACAAAATGTATAGTATAGTATAGTAGAGGCTAGACTGTAGCGAGGGTGAGACAAAAGGAGTGATAACTGTGAAGATGGATGCCAAATGGCAGTATATTTGAGAGCCCTTCTGCTTCAGTTGCTGCATCTAGAGTCAGCAGGCAGTACCAGCAGGTCTGAGTGGTGCAAGCAAATCACCTGGGACTGGAAAAAACGTCCCACTACTGTGTTTCAATCCAATTTCTCTAAAAGCAAGTATGAATACTTTAGAAAGCGAGACCGGCATGCCTGTGACAGAGAAATGGAGGAAACATCCAGCTAAGGAAAACAATTTCTTCTGTCTTGAGGTTTTGAGATGACTTAACCTTTCTCCTCTGTGCTTAAATTCACTCTCAGTGAGAGGATGCTATAGCTGTGGTTGTGGTCTGTTAAGTGATGCAAGTTTGCCACCTCTGTAATCCTTGCCTGGTGAGGTCTGTTATCTACATTAGCCAGAAATGCACTGAAGCCCTGTGGTTAATAAAGCCATCACAGCCAACACAGGAGAGGATTCCTTCCCCCGGGACGCACCTAGCACCCTGTTTGGGCATAGTTCACCTCCCATGAAAATAAATAACCTGCCAAGTACGCCACATGGTATCTAGTAACAGAGGAAAGCGGTGTTTTGTTGTTGCTACTGCCTTCAGGGAGCAGCTGACATAGAGTAAGCCAGCTCTTACATGTAGGCCAGAAGGACAGCCTTGTCTTTTGGGAAAGGCTCTCCATGTTCATCCCAACATCAGTTCTTACTGGAAGGCAAGGTTGTCTTCATTGTCACCAAAGTGGGAATGCTGGCCCATCAGAAACTACCCTGAAGTACTCAATAAAGTTAGCCTTAAAGTTATTCTGGTAGGACTTAGAGTTGGAATCTAGTCCTGCTTTTGCAGAATTTAAGTCCTTTCTAAATGAAATGTGGATGTGTAGCCCATCCAAAAACAGCTAACGTTAAAATGCAGACAAAGTTGGCTGTGTAGAAAGCACTTGGAAGTAGCGTAGGGGTAAGAAATATATTATGATGATGCTCTAATGCTAGGTAAGGAAGAGGGCTGAGTTTCCAAACGAGCATGTTAGGGTCAAAACTGACAAATGATTCAGAAACAAAACATGAACTAGTGGAATCATTTGAGGAAATATTTTTCTGCTCCTGAGATCAGAAACACTGATGTAGGGCATAAAATGAGAAGTGAGGCAGTATTTTGAATGATATTTGATCTGTTTCTGCATCTTTACAGCATACACAAAAGTAGATTTTGTGGGAAGACCAGCTGAATTTTTTCTATTATTTTTTTTATGAAAATCAATCCTGATTTTCAGCTGTGCAGTTTGTGAAGGGATCAATAAGGTTTCCATTAGATCAGGCTGTCACATGGAAAAGGCCATGACATTACTGAAGTTGTGTCACCTAGGCAAAATAGGTTCATAGTTTTCTTTTTCAATTATCTAGAAGAGGGTGTAGAAACTGCTGGGGTTGGTTTGTTTATTTGGGGGGGTTTTGTGTGTCTTTTTAAGATGTAGACCTTTTTTAGAAGAATCCAGGGTACTTTTTTTAGAAGGAAGCCAGAATGTCTTCTTTTGGTGTTCATGCTGTTGCTTTGAATTGAATAAATGAAAAAACATCCCTTCCTACTGGAGTAGGGAACTTCTCATGATCATATTAACGCTTGCTGTTGTCAAAATTAAACTGAGGTGTAGGTTGCTTATGCGATCTCCTTTTTCTAGAACCTTAAATGCTGATCAGTAGTGATTAGTATTGTGGTCTGCAAAGTGGGAAGGCAGAAGTTTCTTTACAATTTCATTTGGAGGGAATTTTTAGCTTAAAGAAATAATAAGGAAAAGTAGGCCTACACTCAAAAAACTTAGGTAGTTGTATAAAAATTTAAAAAATATAGAAATCAAGATAAGGATGCAGTTCTTTTATGTGACCAAACTTGCAATTAATTAGTGTAATACATAGCTGATGGAATAACTTATATGACTTACATGAAAGAGTATACTCGTTCAGGAAACACAGTCAAGGGGAAAGGGGAAAAAGTGCTGTGTTTGTGTACCAGCAATGTGTAGGCTTGCTCTGAGGTTCAGATCACCTGGAAAGGAATACAGCAGGAGACATTATCCAGCAAGTTTTTAAATGCATTGGTAAGGTTTTGATGTTTAAGCTGAAAGAAATAGCTAGAGGACGCTTTGTGAACAAAGAAGAGAAGAAAGTGATTGAGGATGTCCAGACAGAGTAATGTTCGTGAAAGGTATATAACATACATTACTATATACAATTGCTATGACAGGTGGAATCATAGAACAATAGTGGTAGATTTCAAAAAAGACGTATCTAAGTGCAAACTTACCTCACTGTGGAGGAAAAATTGAAAGTGTAGTAAGAGAACAACCCCAAACAGGAAAATTAAGCCCATAGGAAGTGTGAAACTGTATCAGGTTACTAAAGTCAAAGGCAGAAGCATAGCACAGGCACTTAAGGACATTATGAGGAAGACCAAGGCACAAAATGAAATGCAGCTAACAAGAAATCAGAAGTAATAAGAAATGTTTTCATAAGGCTAGTCTTCAACATTAATTGTGATAATGGTAAGGCTTATTGGAGTCGTCCTGGTTCCTGTACTATTCAGTACCCTATTAGCAATTTAGATAATAAAAAGATTTTTCAAATTCCTTCCATCTCCACGATCCAGCATAGTGATTGATGGGTGGGCATACTCTTATCCAGTGATGTGAAGTTTTGAAATGTTCCCAGTTCACGTCTACTTCCAGGTTTTCAAAGCTGTTGATTTTACTTTTAAGAAAGGACTGTATGCAGTATTGAGGTCTGGACTGGAGAAAAAAGGAAAAAAAAGACACTGATAGTATAAGTGCAGATGATTCCGTGTCTGCTTCGTTTTCTTTTATAATGATATTCAGAGAAAATGGTGATTGTTTCTTTATGATGCACTGACCCCAAAGACATAGGCATCCACGTACCTGCATAGTTGGTACCATAATTCTAAAAGCACTGCTGCACTTACATCTGGGCTCTACAAGCCCTTGCAGCCTGTCTAGCAAGCCCATATGGACTGTAATAACTTTAACCAGCATTTGGTAACTTGTTTGTCAGAGTCACAGGAGAATCAGGGTTCCAAATCAGCGGAGGGAGAGGGCAGCTGTGGAGTTGTTCAGACTGATGCATCTCAAGAAAACCACAAGGTATAAACTGTTTCTCTTCTGGTGTTCAACACAGGCTCAACTGGTGACCAGCAATGTTATCTTGTTGCTTATAGTCAGAAGCAGATCCCTCAAGCTGTGCCTGTAGGACAGCTGTACCAAAGTTGTCGTCTAATCTGAAATGCTGAGCCACAGAGCGGTGAGAGATGAATGAGCAATGCTCCTCTTGGCAGAGTTGCAGACCTTGAATGTTGCGAGGTGGGATTAGAAGGAATGTTGTGGCAATATCTTATAAACAAATCAAGCAACCAGATCTGTCTCAGCTCTGAAAGAATGGGCTTCAGTGTGACTGGATAATATTTTTGAGATGTCTGATAACAAGCCTGAATGCTAACCAACAGAAGCTGGAAGTGCCCTAAAGTCCAGAAGAAGATTAGATGGTCTGTGTCCTAAACAAATTTAAGGCAGCACCTTCAGTTTAATCTAGTGTTTGAAGTCTTACTTCTACCAGAAAAAGGCTTAATGAAGAAAACTGGTAGGCAGATGGACTGACTGAGGTGTGAAAATTTAATTAGAATTAAGATTAGATTTAAAATTTAGATGTGGCCTGCACTAATCCTGTAAATTACGGGCTTCACGAGACTGGCTGCAGGGAGCTGCCTTTTTTTATGATCTCCTACTCGATATACTGGCTAGAAGAAAGATAATTTGTACTGAAAAGGAGAAGGGGATCGCCTAGCTCAGCCAGTAATGCACTGACGTTCAGGAAAGAAAATCTTGCCTTGTTGGAGGGAACACGTGATGTTTTTCAGGCATCTTTTACACAGGATGCAAAGACATCATTTCATCCTGAAGCAGAGGGTATCTGGGGAGAATGTTGCAAAGTATATCCTGGCAGGCCTGGCAGAGTCCGACTTATGGGTAGGGAAGAAAATACTCTAAGTTCCAGTGTTTAATGGAAAGATTCACTGCAGAGCCCCACAGAATATACATTTCATTTAGCCTTGTGAGTGGTTCTGCAATAATGTGCCTTGTTCAGGTTTAAGGAGTTTGCCAAGGCAGCGTGTGAGCTATCAGGTACGATGACACTGAACAGCACAGAGCTATGTCTTCAGAAGGAAACGGGAGGATGATCAACAGCAGCAAAGACACTTGTCAAGACATGGACACAAGCATTTTAATGCTGTATTTAATATTTAAGTCTAAACAAGCAACTCTTTGTTAGTCCGTACAAAGATTTAAATCTTCCAGTGCACTTCTGTGAGCTACCTTATATCATGTCAGGGAGCTAACTTCCTTGGAATATTATTTCTTCTTTAATTCAGGCTTAACTAAAGAGAGTCTCTTGTCAAAAGGATCAATGAGAATTTTATAAGCAATGGTAAGGATTTTCTCCAGCAATTTTCCTAATTGCTGCAATCCAGAAAAACTGAGGACATAGGAGAAAGCATGAATTCCTAAATTACAATACAGACATGGAAGCCTCTGTTACATACATTTAAATTTTTTTGAGAAATGCCAGTACAATAAGATGAAATAGGGATGTGAGTCTGAATATAGACTCACAAGGGATGTAATTATTCAGTGTAAAAAGAGATAGATAGATACACACAAACAGAGTTGAATTTCAACTTATTAAGGGCCAATTTACTGGAAGAAAAGCACAATTAATGAGGCAGTTGGAAAACAATGGAATCAAGCACATAAGAGTGACATGAATTAATAAATTATTGCCCTAAGCATTGTCTCAGGCCCAATTTAGGCATGAAGATCAGATTTTGAAAGCTGTCGAGCAATGTACCATGAGGAGTTCTGTGTTACTTTGTTTCTAGGAATATAAGACATGGATATATTTTTATATATGTCCATGTGTATCTTATACATAAAGGCTAATGTGAGCTGTGATTGGTATATTTGCTTGTGAGTTACTGTTTATAAATGAAGTGTTGATGTCCAGGTGCTTCTCACTCTTGCCATAACTTGATATAGTATCACTGCTGGGTGCAGATTCCTCTGAATGCTTGAATGTTTCACTCCTCACTGTACAAGAAGTTACAACGCACCAAATTTAAAAGGTTTGAGCCCTTGCTGGGGAAAGGATTCCCTCTCAGTACGTGTTCACTGGAGAGAAATATTTTTGAGGGGTAAGAAAATCTTTTGCATAAGAAAGAGGGAATCTTTAGAAAACATGCCTTAAAAAGGATGGCTTTTCAGAGAGCATTGATAATAATGCTGACAAGATGGTTATAATCATTTTGCTAATGGCATTCCTCAGTGGAGTGACTGGGGTAAATAAATTCAGGCTTTTTATAAGAGGGACAGCTTTGAAGCTATTAAAAAATTTGGCCTTTTTGAAAGTCTTTATTTTGATGTGAAACTTAACCCAGTCAGTTAAAATATGTAACTGAAAGAAAATTAAGTATCTACTTTTTCATATTGAGAGGTGACATTTAATCTTAGGACTTGAAACATTAACAGTCGCTTGGAGGACTCTCAGTTCCTTCCAACATTCCTGTTGCATCTTGAGGTAAGGAGATTTTACTTGCTAACTCACAAACTAGAGTTTCAAACCTTCAGAGCCCTTTTCAGTAGTCTGTTGTGAGCAGTTCCGTGCTGACAACAGCTTTTTTATACTTTTTTTTTGTGATACCGGTTTCCACTAAAGCCAGTTTTTCCTTTGGAAAGTGGCTTGACATCCATAAGAAATCTCAGTGTAAATCAAAGAGCCAGACTCAAAAGCCAGACTCAAAAGGCTTTAAAGTTCAGGCCTGTGTGCATATTCTATACCACAGCCTGAATTCTACTGTAAAAACATCACGATGGCTATGCTGTTACTTTCAAATTATGTGACCCAGACCATATAAAAGACACTCCAAACCTAAAAGTAATGGGCATCCATTCAGGGCATCACGGCAAGGTTTACAGCTGAGCCATGGCAGTATTCTGACTTAGGTACCTGGCTTCGCATTCTCAAATAAGGACACTCTCCACTGCCTTTGGAGATGCCGCACCATTTTCAGATGCACAGTGTCGTCATGGCCAGTGTCACAGGAGGCTTTTATCAATAATTTATGTATTATACAGAATCTTTTTCTTGTGTAAACATAGTTAAAGATGGTTTCCATCTATCCAGCTTTTCTGTGTCTTTTAGGTCCAGGAGACTTTTAGGAAGTGTAGTCAGGGGCTAAACATCTGAATTGCATCCTGAGTTCTCTAAGATTCAGCATTATCATAGGAGCCACCATAAGCTAGCAGGGCAGGCTGACCTTCAATCTTCTGAAACATCCAGGTTTCAAAGATGAATATTAATCATATCTCTTCTGTTGGTTTCCTGTGGGTCACCAGGTTTCCCTCACCTGAGAAATATCAATGCTGAAGAAGAAAATGGTAAAGTGCCATTTGTTTCCTCCACTTACCCTTTTGGCCTCATTTTACCAACTATATATCCATGTGTACTTCATGTTTGCAAAGATAAAAGTGAACACCTTGAAAGAATGTCTCTGGTGTGGTACTCCACTGTAATAGCTTGAGAGCTTAATACATTTAGAGCTCTGCTTGCTTGATTTCTTCTGCACACATCCTCTATTCATGGGAGAAATACAGAACATGTCAGAAGGCTGGTTTTTTCCCCCGCTGTACAGTCCCATTTAGCACATGCAGGCCTAAATCTCTGGAAAATAAATATTATGAAAAGCTCTAACTTAAAGGCTTTTGAGAGGTATCCTGTTTCTGTGAAGAATAGGGGAACCAGATAAACAGTGGGAAAGTTCAAGCAAAACAGAGGATTCTCTCACTGATGTGCACATTATATGGCTATAGAAGACTGAGATTAATACTTTATTGTTGGAGGCAGGTATACCTTTGTGAAGATCCAGGCGTATTCTTAAAGCAGCAAAACAAAGCGGGCCAGGGAGGCACCTGATGCACAGTCTGATGGCTGCACTGTCTTAAGACATTCATGAGATGGCTGTGTACAAGAGCAGCAGGGAAGAAGGCTTTTTCAGTTCCCCAGAAAAAAACACTATTTCTCCAAATTTTTTCCCCTTTCACACAGTGATATTAATTTAAGGCCTGAGAACTTTGTCCCTGAGGCAGCGGCTGTGGATGACAGGAGGCAGCAAGATACTAGAAACAAACTTCATGAGAGTCTGCCGTGAGCTCACGGGAATCAGTTTCTGCGCTATGCAGAAGGGTATAACCGCTCATCAGTTCTTCCTCTTCACTGTCTGCTGATCTGCTTGTAATTAATCTTGCAGACTGGATGATATGTGGACCATGCTGTTTCCCTGCCTGCTGTGGGGTTGGTGTATTCAAACCCCCAGGGTAACATTTTGTGATTCAAAATTCCTGAATAGCTATTGAGAGCTCTGTTGTGCCTATGCAGGATAGTTTCATACTACGCTTACATGGGAATCAAGGTCCTGCTGGGTTCCTTGGAAAAAAACTGTCACCTTTTGAAATTCCAATTGTTTCTGAAAATCGGTGATTAACGAACGTGTGTTGTACATTTTAAGACAACAGAACTGTGTATAGTAGCTATGGGTTAGCAGAAGTTTGTACCTCTTCTGCTTGAAGAAATACATTGATAATGTTTAGGAGAACTGACTGTTCTGACCCTCCTGAGCTAAGGCTGAATGGTGCTGTGTGAACGTAACAGCTTTCTAGAGGAAAAAGAAATAACGCTTTGCCACCTTTGGGCACTCAGGTAGGACTGCTAACATGCTTTGTAGTCCCGTTTCTGGTTTTTCAGTGCACATGTGGCTTTTGGTACCAGCCACTAGGATACAGGAGCTGTTTGTAATGAGGTCTCCAGAGATTTCTTGCACTCTGTGCACCCTTGAGCTATTCGGCAATGTCCTACAGGCTTTCTGGTTTTCCATTACTGATCGTTCTCGTTACCTATGAGTGCTTCACAGTTGGGAACAGAGTTGGGAACCATCTGTACAGCCTAGCACAGTGCTAAGGAAAGTGCTTCAGTCCAGTGCTTCAGTCCTTACTGTGGAGACTTGCACATCACTTCATGGCAGAACATTACATCCTTTGTATGTATCCAGATATACACATTCCTTTTGCCTATAGTACATATACCACGACATAGTTGCAAATTCATGACATTTCTGTCTCCATTTTCCCTTTAGAAGAATGTTGAATATTATATCAATAGCATAGGTATTGAATGTGAAGGTAGGAGAGAATTCTCTGCTGCAATCTCTGCAAAATGCACATAAGTTTTAGACAGAAACATAAGAAGAAAATGTTGTTGTTTCTCCTCAGGCTAATGCTGACCCTGCACAGCTTTGCTTGGGGATGGTGTCACCAAAACAAATATTTTCCTTTTTTTTCTGTCTAGATTAACACAGCAGATAAGTTTACCAATTGCGAGGAGGAAGAAGACTACGATGACACTTATGTGCTTATGTTAGGCTCAGAAAATCAACCAGCCATGAGTAAGTCACGTTGTTAGACAGCTTTGTTGGTAACAAAGCATTTGCTGTATTAAGTGAGTGGGATTATGGACAAACAAAGGGGCAAATTAAGTTAATACTTTCAATTTCCACATTACTGCAACTTCCAGGGGAGGGCAGGTGTCCTAGGAGAAGGGGGGAGGCAGGTGAGGGATTCAGTCATGGTAACGAAGTCATCACTCAGAAAGATGGACCTCAGTGCAACCACCCCTCCTGGTGAGTTCTGGAAATTTGTGATCTCTGCTCTGAATCTAGAAAACAGCTGACTTCTCCAAGTTCTTTGAGAACAGCCTTCATATAAGGGGGAGGCACTGCCTACAGGTGCAGCCAGCTCCTGTGTGGAGGCCCAGATAGTAGACATTTTGCAGCTTGTGCTTCATACATCTAAGCATAGATTGATGACAAGCTTGTTCAGAATCTGTGTGGTCATATGCATTCCTCTTGAAAACCACAAATGAAGTTTCTTGTTTGCATTTATTGATGGCATATATTTTGCATATGTTTTACAGTATCATGGATCCATAAAGCTAAACTTTGTCCTGTTTCTATCTTGCCTGTTTGTTGACAATTTTATCTTTTCATCTGTCTCATATTCTTTATGAAAATGATGTTTCTTATTTGCTAAGTTTAAACCAGTTGCTCTAGCACATCTAGGTAGATGATAGACACTGTGAAAATGTGAATTAGAAACCTGGTTAGCCCTGATACATTTTCACTGTCTCTGTCACACTGTATGTGGAACCACTCAGGGTGGACACATGGAAGAACATGGATTGTTAACAGCTGGCCACGTTAACCAGCTAAATGCCCTAACCTCCCGTTTGATTCAGTGGGGAAAGAAGGGCATCCCCAAAGGATAACTCAGAATGGAGACCTACGTCAAGGGCCCAGTATTACCTGCTGTGCATTGGCTGTAAGTCTGCTGACGGACTTGTGTAGTTTACTCTGTTATGTTACTGAGGTTGACTACCCAAATCTTGATGCTGTACGTAATGATTAAAATATACGCTTGCACATCCCTCCACTGTACTCTTGTTCTGTGGTCCATGGGCCACTAAAGACAGAAGAGCTCCATTTCCACAGGAGTAGAGCCATGTCTCGCAGCAGCAATGTTTATTTCATATTAGAGAGATTTAAATAAGCACCCCAACCTCGTTGTATAAAAGCAAGTTACACAGCTGTGTGAGCTACGGCTTTATTTTACAGAGTGTTGCACCATGGTGCATTAAAAGTCAAGTAATACAAAGTACAGAGGCAAGGTAAATGTGTGTGATTTCATTTGACAGCAACTCTAGAAAAGTTTAACATTGCATGCATGAAGATGGTGTGTATCAGAGTAGCAAGATACAATAAAAACTTCTACTGTTGATTTGGTAAATATTTAAAAAGCTGTTCACTGACAGTATGTATTTGACAGCTTTCCTACTGTACCAGTTCATGAAAGTTTTATTAGCCATTGTGTTCCCTCTGTGAGAATCCTTGAAACAGGAAATGTTTCCAGATGGCAAATTTTAAATGAAATAATGCATTCTTTGACATTAAAAGCCAAGCAGAACCCAGGAGATCAATATGGAATTGGATCAAGATGCCAACAAGAAGCTGAAGCGGATGAGGAAAAGAAAGATGATGTAGAAGACAGCAGAGAGGAGACAGAATACGAAGATCAAGAAGAGGAAGATTCATACAGATTTCACAACAGTCCTGACAATTTGTATGCCAGCATACCTGATGATCTCGAAGAAAACAGGAGAGACTTCTTCTTCTGTAAGAGGCCACCCCCTCCTCCCCCTCGAAATCTGCCTGGCATCCTAAGACAGGACGATCTGCACAATTTGTCTCAAGGTACATTCTTGGGAGGAAAATAACCCCAGATACAAACATGTGCAAGTGCATACTAGGTGCTGCTGTAGAGGTTATGTATGATCACCTCTTGTAACAGCAGTAGCTATGCAGTATGGCCCTAATTCTGCAAAGCAGGCATGTTCTTATGAACTTCACTGCGTCAAGATATTCATGGCCAGGTATGTCAGCTAATACTGTGGAATGGGCTGCTGGGTTCACGTTTCAAGTTTTCCTCACTCTACCCATCTGACATTGCTGCCAAATAATACATGATGCATTGGATTTACAAAAGAGGCTTGAAACAAAAGATTGAGCTTGTATTTTTGTCAAGTTGACTGAAGTATTTACCATTTAAAAATATTAAATACTTGGAATAGCTTGGAATTTCACAGACAGAATTACTAGAAAGTGACTGTGCCGAGAGAAGTAACACAGTATTTTATTACATTTTAGCCAATGTTGTGGTTAGAAATAAAAAGCTAGATTGTGTATATTCTTATTTGTCATGGACACTACTGATAAGTGGGCACACAAATTGCTTTTGAGTTTCACCACTGCTCATTACTGTTAACTCTGTTTTTAAATGTGGCATAACCTAATAGAGTTTTAAATTACCATCACCAAGCACTTTGATGTTCATGTAAGTAGCCAGAAGTAGCTTTCTAGCCTTGTAGCCTGCTATAGGTATGTTCTCATCCTGTTTTCTGCTGTGAAAGAAAAAGCTGGCTGTATGCAGGAAGTCATAGGCGGATTCTAAGAGAAAGAGGGGCAGAATAAAATTCATGTTAAAGATGTGTTTTGCTTTCCACGAAATCCTGAACTGCAGCTATATGTGTGCATAAATGACAGGTTAGGTTTGGCACACAGGTTTTGTTAGTGTAGGTTTGATATAAATGCCTGTCTTGGAATACCTCTCATGTGGCTATACCATCAAGCAGTAATGTGACCCTCTCTACCAAATGCCACTTGTCTGTATGAGGCTACCAGCAGAGAACGTTTTTCTGCTACGTAGTGTCCTGTGCTGATAAGGCACAGTTCATCTACAAACACTCCTGTGTGAACAGTTCTTTTTAAACATGCTGTGAATTTTCCTGACATGTTAACCTTGGTTTCATCACTGGGGAATGGGGCAGGGGGTGGGGTATCAGGATTCCTCTAAATGAGGATGATGCTTGCTTTCAAAGAGGAGTTCTAATGAGTTATTGCTACATATTTTTGGTCAGCCAGTTGCTTTGGGTAGCGCTGTGGAATACCTAGAAGGGAAGTCCCCTCTGCTTGAAGTCTGGTTTGGCAGTGGCATGAGAGTGCCCCCTGTGGGAGGTAGAAGAAAGGATATTCTACAGAGAAAAACATAACTTGTAGAGTGATGGGGAAACAAAATATTTTTCTTATTAAATATGGCAGGTATATGAATCCCACTACTGTTTTAAAACATTTTTATATCTTAGCCAGAAGACATGTTGATAGTATGTATCAACAATACATCCCATTTATAAATGACACATCCCATTTATAAATGTATCACACTTACAAAGATTGTTTAGTTCCTCTGAACCCGTAAACAGACAGAACAATTCTTTAAATAGCAGCCAAAGGATTGAAAACACCAGTGTTGACCACAGCCTAGTTTAGCAGATACACATGTACAGGCGGTAGATTACAACATGAGGACAATGTGACTCAGTACGAGAATTCCAGGCAGGTCTGCTGTTTTTGCAGGAAAGATGGGTAATCAGCACAAGTTATAAATGTTTATGGGAACACCAGCCTCAGGAACAACTTCTAACTCTTAGCAGTTTGTGGGGTTTTTTAAGACAGATCAGAACAAACCCAGGTATCAGGAAATTCATCGATTCCTTTTAATGCTGTAAAATGCAAAAGCTAAAGAAAAGCAAGTTCTGAGTAGTTGTACTACAAAATACATGAAATATAGGGAGTACAGAGAGTCAGGGAAGTTACTGGGGTGGGGGTTTTGGATAGTCTTAGCATGGATTATAAGAAGTCATACATTTCATCTACACCGTAAGGGGCTTTTTAAATTTTTTTCATCTTGTCCTACAGTACGTCTTAGCAAAGCCCTCAAAATGAAGTGGGAGACTGAAGATGCAGCAAAGACAAAACTCAACAGTTGCTAAAATAAATTTCAATTCTTAAGTCAGTGTTGCAAAAGCTAACAAATAGCTTGAATTTCCAAAATGCCAAGGGTGGCCACAGGTACCACTGGTACCACAGGTACTTGGCTTCCCCATTATAGAACACGTTTGTGTGACTTTTGTGGCAGCAACTGGAGCACTCAGTATTTCTTTCAAATAAGCCCATTTATTTTGGGGCTAATAGCGAAGCATGTATTTTTGATAATCTGATGTGAAATCATGAGGAGGCCCTGAAGTTTGAATTACTCCTTGGGGACATCCTCTCTACTGAATTAGATGAACAGAATCCTCTGAAAATCAGAGTGGTTTAGTGTAGAAGTGAAATCAGGTCTCTGAGTTACTTTAGGAAACTCTAAAGCTTTATGTTAAGTCTTAATCTCCTTTCTTTACCCTGTATATGGAACACAATACCTCGCTTTTTCAGAGGTGAATGTTGTGGAGGACAGAAATGAAAGAGGACGTGGTGATGGACTCATAACAGCATGCTACAGAGAAGACCAAGATACGTGCGAGGGAGACAGCGAGGAGGAACACCCGTACACTTTTGCAAAATTGGATGAATCTGTATACGATTTCATACTGGCTGAGAAAGAGGAGAAAAGGAAAGAAGACAGGTCTTTCATCATGAACAGGCCACCAGCCCCTGCGCCTCGTCCCGTATGTTCAGCAGTCAAAGAGGAGAACACTCCCTATATAGTACAAGGTTAGTGCTGCCGCTTTGTAAATATTTGCTGGTAGAATATAGACGTGTCTCTTCTATTTGGTGAATTAATATTTTTCTGAAAGACTAAGATGCTTGATCAGTTACTTTCACACCAACAAATGAGCTGAGAACATCTGTGATTAATGTTAACTTTCAATTTGCATCTCAGATAGCATCATTTTTTTGATTTTACAAAAATTATGAGAATATGATGGAAAATTAAGAATCGCTGGGCTAGCTGTAAGCGTGTCTGTTTTGATAGTGTGATGCAGAATGTGCTACTGAATCACCTTTCCTTTCAGTTTTTCCTTAATTCTAAGAGAGACGTTTTAGCCATGTTTTATTTTTCCTGATGAGAAAGGTAGGAAGAAATGCCTGTGTGAGAACTCCTCTTTGAAATATCCCTTCTCCCACAGAAGATGCTAGAAATGGCCATCTGGGGAAGGATTATGTCCTTTTACCTTTTCTGAGAAAACTGGGGGACTTCTGTGAGATTATTCATGGAAATGTAAGGCTGGGAGAGATTTCAGATATCTTGTAGTCCAATTCAGACTGAAGCCAAATTTCAAAATAATAGGAGGAATTTCTGTGAACCTACTGCAGACATCTCTGTGTAAGCCCCAAAATCCATACTGTCTTCATTTCCAGACTCCTCTACAAAAGCCTGCGAATGTATAAGAATATGTGTAAGAATAAATGGTAGAAAACCAGGCTGAGAAAGGACACCATTTTTGGTGATTGCTTACTCCATCCAGTGCATGTTTTGCACTAAAACAGGATTAATACTACCCAAAGCATCCTACCGAATGCAGAGGAACCCCTCCTTTTTCATGCTCATTTCAGTCAGTGATTTATTTTATTCTTTCTAGCTTCTACCTCCAGGCTGTGTAACTCCAGGTGAGGGCCAGAATGCATGGGCTAATGCATTCATCATTTAGTTGCTCTTTCTTCAGCATGTCCAGGAGGTATAGGGATGAATCATTACAGTAGTTAAACTGTAATCCAAGAATGAATGTGTATAGGGGCCCTGTTCCAACTGCAAAGGTCCTGAAATGGCTGCTCTTACTGAGATTGCTAGAGCAGCGTCTCATATCTTGGTCCTCCGTCATCATAGACAGGCCAGTGACTTGAAAACCCTTACTGTGAAGATGCGTTTTTTGGGAGATTGCTTTTACTGTATTTTATTGCACTAGAGTGTTTCTGCTTTGTCTACTGTAACTGTTCACTATGGAAGAGGCTATCAGAGGAATTGCTTTGATGGGACTGTGGTTCTTTTACACCATGTGTATATACACACACACACATACACACACCCCCAAGGTTTTTAGCTTTGCTTTTGTAAGCAGGTAGTGGTAGACAGATTAGTTTCCTGTTGTTCTGTGAGATCAGCCTCTGGCCCAAGTTCATTTACTTACGCAATAAATGAGAAAAGTGGAAGTGCTTCAAGAAAGCTTCAGTTGACCACTCAGGCCTCTGTTTCACCTGGCTGTCCTGCTAGTTCCAGATCTGGGGTCTCTCACTCTACTTTCTTGTGCAGAGATCCCCGAGACAGACAGTGAAATTTTAGACAGAATGATTTTTCTTGCTACTTGGATTAGCACGTTTTGTCCTTCTCCACAGTGGTTAAAAAATTCTTCATCTAGTTTAGCAGTATCCGAGTTTATTATATTAAAACTGCTTATAAGCAGAAAAAAAAGATTGTTTCGGTTGTAAGAATCAGAAAATTTCATTCCTATCTATCATTAAAATCTGCATGTGTTTGCAGCCATTGCTTTATAATTTAATTAGTGTAAAATAAAATTACTCTGGCTAGTATACATACACATTTTTCATCCCTCAAATAAATTGATTATAGTTTCAGGGTTTTTATTTCATATATTATGTTAAAAAGAGCATTGTGGAAGTTGCAGAGTCAAATAATCAAAAAGTTAGAATTGAAGTCATTTTGCCCATTTACGCCTTTCTCTGCCACAAACATTACAATACAGTCCTTAAGTATATAGCCATGTGCTGCTATTTGTCACAGATATTTTGGTTCATCTGAGGTTTAAAGTGGGTGAGCGTAACATGCAAAACTCTTCAGGGTTTTTCATTCCAATTTTTGTTTAAAATACAATTCGTGCCTGCCCTAGGTTCAATGTGTTGTTTCAGACCCCCCTGTGATAAACCCTTTGATTTATTCTGTATCCATTGAGTTTTTGGATGCCCAACATGAAGTAACTAAGATGCCATTCTTGAGATTAGCAGCATTATAGGATACTTTACTCATTCAAAGCAAAGATCCCATTGATTTCCGTGGCCACTATGAGTGCTCAGAACTTCAAACTATGTTATTAGTGTGTTTAGTCAGCACCCTAACATCAAGGATTCACAAGCCCGATGGCTGGCTTAGATGACTTGTCTGGGGTTATGCTGGGGCCTTGTTGGAGAGAGAAGTCCTGCTCCATAGAGCGACTTTTAGTCACTTAACTTGAGGCATCCTTCCCTCCTCTGTATTCTCTCTCCATTCACTAAATACCTTTTGACTTCTAAAACAAATTAGATAACATTCCTGTAAGAAACAGGTTGTCTTCACTGCTCAGTTCTGGTTGATCTCCAGAACTGTTCCCTTCTGGTGTTCAGTAGGACACAGGTCCTATGGGAAAAATGGGGTTAGAGAATGGAGCATGATGGATGGAGAAGGGCTGTGTTAAGGTTATACAGTCACCCACAACTGGATCCCTAGATGCTTTGGGAGTTCACGGAAAGAACAAGCTTCATGCTCCAAGGATTTCAGGGCCTGTTGTGAACTAGTGCCATGCAGAGATGCAAGAGGAGGATTTTTTTTTTTTTTTATCCAAAAGAGTGATGGAAAATTATAGGCTCATTTATTGACAAAAAGAAGCTGTAAGCATTGTATAGCAGAAATGCCTTTTGCTTCTTTGATTGTGTGCTGAGGCCTCCTTTTTAATTATTTTTTTTTTTATCCATCCGGACAAATCAAGTAGCTAAATTCTCATGAGGGCTTTCACCACACATTGAAGTCCGTGAAATTACAAAAGAGCATCTTCTCCTTTAAGCAAAAGTGGTGGTGTTTCCATGATAGTAGCAACAAAGAAAGCAGGCAAATAGCCTCTTGGTCATAAGGAGCTTTCAAATACATGGAAGCTCAAGTTTACGCTAGGCAGAAAGCCTACTCGGTGTAGCTTACCACTTGGTGCTCTGCAGAATAGGACAGCGGAACTCTTTAATCTATAGAAAACAAACATGGGACGTCACAAGCCCATTTTTACAGTCTCTTTCAGAGCAGGATCTACACTTTGAAACCTAGGCAGTAGACACTCAGTGATGCAAAATGCCGTAACTGAGCTGCCACGATTTACAGTTTGAGCATCTGACCTGAATTTACTGACAAATAAATTCTGGGAAACATGAGTGAGTTGAAAGATTTAAAATGTAAGTGCTCTAATCGCTTTTACTCGGTTCCATTTATTCTATTTTCAAATCTTAATGAACGTGCAAACTACTGTTTGAACACTGCTAAGTGTACTGCATATTTAACAGAAAGAGAGTATGTTTGTTCTTTAATTTAGACCCCTGCAAGAATTCTGCCTTCTATGTGAAAGGCGCATCAACCAATGGAGCTGCAAATTGGTGCCAAATAGCTTGTTGTCCAGATGGTGTGCACTCTTAGTGTGCTCCCTTTCTATTCCTCAAGTGCTTAGTATTCCTTTGTAGGTTATTTCTGTGTTTTTTCAGATGTGTGCTGCCAAAACAACTGTTAAATAAATGTATGAAGGTGTTGTGTTTTCAGTTTACAGTGAAATTTTAATGCTCTGTATTGATACCAGATTTGATTGAGCTGGAATCCAGAGTGCCCGATGTATTCTTAGGACAGGTGCATGAGTTTCTGTAATGCCTCCCTACCGTTTCTGAAGTCTGACCTACCAGGACTGCCTCAGGGCTTAAGGAATACATTCCTGTTCCGGTGTGGTCATTTACCACTTAGCAGAGACCACCAGTATGAGAGTTCTTTGCAGCAAGGACACCTGTCCTACCACTGCATAAATAAAATGTCATATGCTATAGCCTTTGTTCTTTTACAAGCCTTTCACAAATCCCTGAAGGAATGCATTTCCCCTCTATGCACTGGAAACATTTCGCTATATAAAGATAGCTGTCTGTGGGACTTCACACTAGGGTTAAAAGCTAGAAGTGGAAAAATACATTTCCCAGTTACTCTCCCAGAAGAGAATAGCATTCTCATTGCTCATCAAAATCACAGGGTATGCAGAAAAAGTAGCAGCCAGTGGGTATTTTTAGGGAGGCAGAATATCTCATGTACAGAATAGACAACAAACCCAAATGAAATGAAAAAACAAAATCCAGAACAGAACTGTTAGTGTCTTGGAAACTTATCAGGCTGATTACTGGGAACTATTGTGATCGCATCCTGAGTTAGTAATTCTTATTATGCAGATTGTTTAAATGCTCTAAAGTAGCGATTCCAAAGTGAAGCCTTGGAGCCCATGCAAACTGCGAAACATTTATGTCCCACAGAGGGATTTTTTAGTACTTTCCTACAGTGAGTATAAAGTACTGCACTGCAGATGAATTTCATTATGTATCTCCAACGTTAGGGTGTTTTTCCATGAATAAAATACTAGGAACCACTGTTCAGCTGTCTTCGAGCACTTAGACTGTTTTTAGAGACCTGGTTGGGAAGTGGTGTACTGGCTTCATCTGCTGCATTCATTCAATCAGATTTTTTGCTATCTTGACTCTGGTAGATTGAAACGTACTAAATAAGGTGCACAGAGGGAAAATATTTAAAGGATGCTGCCTGGTTGAAAAACAAACTGTTCTAAATAGCATATTTCTGGTAAAACCAGATATAGAGTCTTCCCCTTTTTGCTTTTCTCTACTGAAGAAAAATGGGACTGCAGAAGTGTGTTTAGGTTTTACATGCTGGGACAAATATTCTTGAGTATGTCGCAAGAGACCTTCCAACTTCCATAATCCACTAAATGAAGTTTCTGACAAGAGCAACAGTGGGAGAGTTCTCTTCATTGAGCATGAATCAAGTACATTGACACTGCCTTCTGAACAGCAGTTTAAACTAACCACCGGTACCTATTCTTCTCACTCAGTCTTTACCCAGTCTGTAAGAAGGGGTTCTGATAGTACTTTTATTATCTTGCTTCAGTGTAGGGGAGTCGTCTCTGTGTAGTCTCCTGAGGTCCCTCCCTGACCAGGGTTGCTGGGATTCTAGCAGGTTTGAGCTCGTATTTGACAGACTCAGAATCTCATTGCAAATTGGGAAGAGAATTGCTGGTGAGCATATGTCTATTTTTGGATTAATGTTTTCATATTGTCATTACATTGTGATTCTTTTTAAAGTCATTTTACCTTTGATGTGAGAAAACTGGCTTTTTTCAGTCTCAGCTGACTGGTTATGTGGTTGTGGAAGGTAAAGGCTGACAACAGCCTGCATAGGTTGTGATGAGTGGAGGTGATGCCGTAGCTGAAAAATTCGGGCAGCATGCATTGGGCCACTGCAAAAAACAGAGCAGCATGGCAGTTTGATATTTCTGCAAGTGCATTTGACATCGCCTGCTCTTTATTCTGATGAAATGACAGTTGTGTGTTCTCATAAATGTCTTGAGTGTCAGGCAGCACGTTTAAAACAGATCAGAACTTCTGTATCAGTTCAGATATGGTCACTGGTTTTCTCGCACCAGTGCAGTTAAAACTGGCCAGTCTTTCTCCCCTAGCCTTGTGACAGTGTAAGGGCATTCAGACACCTATGCTACCATGACAGGACAGCTTCTGGGACTTGAGGCTTTGTTACCTTGCACAGCACAGCACAGCCATCCCTTCTCCACAGTCCTTGGACCTAACTAGACCAGAATCATGAGGCATGCCGATACGCTTTTGTTCTGTGCTCAGCTGTGTTGTCTCAGAAAATTTAAAAAGGCCAATCTGTTTACGGTGTCCGATTTCCTTAGCTGATTTCATGTCATGAATCACTAAAATTTTTTGCTTTAATCTTAAAAATGTGACATATTTTGCATAAATTTTAGGAGTGGTCCTTAATCACCTCTCACGAAATTTATTGGTTAGTATTGCATTGATGACCTCTGTCCAGTCACTGATGCTCGGTGTGTTAGCGAACAAAACAGACAAAAGGAAAATGAGATCTAAAAAGATGTGAACAAACATCTGCAGAGTTCTCATCTCCTGAATAATAAGCGTCATCCTACTATATTCCTTCCTTAGTATTCTCCATGTATTTGTCATCCCTTGCTGTGCTACATCTAATTTACAAACTAATCCCTACCAGAAAAAGAACTTGCGAGTTTTATTTGCCTAGGTACTATGCACACACAGTTTAAATGTTCAAATGTTTAAATAATGGGGAAAAAAATGGAGTGGGCAAAGATAGGAGTCTCTCCCTGCAACATATCCCTGCTAGCAATTCACCCCTCCTTCTCCGTTCTTCTGTTAATCATGAGTTAATGGCATGACAATTCGAAAATGAATGAAGCAAAAACCTACTAAGAACAAGGAGGAAGCTTACAAACTCACTGTAATTTGCAACTGAGTTGAGATGTGTTAATAAGTGCAACCCTAGTGTATTAATTAATTTCCATTATCACTTAGCCTTGTGTTTCTATAAAGATTTTGTTCCCCTGGATCTTAATTTTGAATGTTTCCTAAATAAAACAGTCATGGCAATAGGTAATTTTGTTTAGAACATCAACTCAATGAAGCTGATGAATAAATGCATCTTGAATTTCTCTAAGCAAATTGAATTCAAATTAGTGATATTTATTGATTTTTTTTTTTGTCCTTTGTGTTTGTTTTGCTCAAAGTATTGAGTAAGTAGTATCAGGTATGATTAGCTCACATATTCTTCCAGAGAGTAGGTTCATCAGTCTAGCTTTATTTGAATTGCTAGTGTATAGTGGCAAACTGTTGTTTGATTTTTTTTTTTAAACGTAATGTTGCTAATGCAAAACAAATTAGGCAACATCCTTTATAGTTTAGATGGGTAATGTAAAATGTAAATGAATAACCACATCTTGGTTGATCATTGCCTCTTAACTGATATGAGTTGTCCTCTCTCATAATGTAACTCTTTCCACATTTTGACTGCCCGTGTTTCTAATTATATCACTTCTCAGTGGTCTATCACTAAGCAATTTTTGAAATGCCATAGTGCGTCTGTGGTTCCTTACCATTACAGCTTTGTGTTAGAACCTCAATTAATTCTGAGAATCAAATTCCTGTTCTTTTTGTCAACCTGCAGCTACTGTAAAAAATTTCGTTCTCTCTGTCTAGACCCTTTATACTATTCACAGTTTCTTGCACAATCACAGAATCACAGAATGTTTGGGGTTGGAAGGGACCTCTGTGGGTCATCTAGTCCAACCTCCCTGCCGAAGCAGGGTCACCTACAGCAGGCTGCACAGGACCTTGTCCAGGCGGGTCTTGAATATCTCCAGAGAAGGAGACTCCA
>Ga0065711_1028349_pt1 | contig 41765 bp, 19 predicted proteins | sample Hoacrofraction12_FD_59098 | JGI IMG/M metagenome (GOLD analysis project Ga0065711, IMG submission 59098) | Hoatzin crop microbial communities from Cojedes, Venezuela - Epithelial fraction 12 v2 (version 2) | ecosystem: Host-associated > Birds > Digestive system > Esophagus > Crop | place...
CCGCCCTCTAGCGGCAGGCGGCGGCGGCTCGGGCGGCCACGGGAGGGGGGCTCCGCGGAGGAGCTCGGAGGGCCGCGGGTGGGGAAGGAGGTCAGAGGGAGCAACGCTGAAACACCGCGCACTGAGCAGCAGCCGCTCACATGGCTGTGCGAGCCAGAGCGGTGCGGTTCAGCTGCTGGAGAGACGTCGTTTGTCATTTCAGCTCCTGAACGGTCTGGCGGCAGCGCCAGCCTTCAGCGTGCCGCGGGACGCAGGGCTCACGCGTGGGTCAGCCGGGATCACGGCTCCGTCTGCTGACCTGAAACTTTCCCTTCGTTTCGTTGGCTTTCTGTGCTCACCAGCGACTGGTCTGGTGGGAACCATGCCATCCTGCAGCACAGGGCAGGAAACCCTGCCTTACACTGTGTAAAATACATTTACGTTGGTGAACCTCATAGTCTTTGCAGAAAAACTGAAGCTCTAGGAAATTGTTTGTTCTAATTGTCTATCGCTGAATGTATATAACGTCCAGGCAGCTTTAAAAACATAATTGTGGAAAGTGTTAACAGGTCAGAACGTTGAAATCAGATTCTTGAACAGCATCGAAGAAAACCCGTGTAAAAGATGAGAATGTTGGTGCCTTGCGTTTGCATACTGCTTCACTTACACGTGGGCTCGTCCCCCCCCCCCACATTTAACTGAAAGTGATAAAATATCTGTGTATAGAATGGTGTGCAAAAAGCGGCAAGGTTTTCTTCTCAAATCTGCACAGCTCTAACTGGTGGTGGGTACTCAGCTCTCGCTGTTCGTGCTACACCACATGCACCCATATTTACAGAGCAAAGAATATTAAATCATAGAGGAACCTTTGGCTTTCACTTACTGTACACGTCTTATTCTGAACCATAGGACCAAATCTGCCCCAACTCCTGCCCTGTGTAGGGGAGTCACAAGAGATGCATGGAGGTTAAAGGCATTTTAGAATTTAGTGACCAAAGGCAAAATTATCATCTTAGATCTTCAAAACTGTATTCTCTGTACATTTGCTAGACTAACCCTGACAAGTAAAATAAATTTTTCTCCTGATGGTATCACCAAAGTTGTAATTTTATTGGAAGTTTCTCAAAAGGTTAGCGACTCTGTCAGTGTTAAATTGTACAGTCTCTGTTCCATCGGTCTTCCTCTGAGGTGAGAAATTTAGGGTACAAAATGTCTCAAGACATTTATACTTGAGGTGAAAGGAGATCAAGAAAAAATGGAAGTGAAAGAAACTAGTGTTGTAAATGCCTTGAGAAGTTGTCCTATAGAGAAAGCAAAACTGACTATTCTCGGATATCTGCCATCAGCCATGGTTGCAGTCTGTCCACTAAAGCTATAGTGAGACTGGATTTTTCTGTTTGTGTGTTTACTGTGTGGTTTTTCAGGGGGAATGATTCAGGTTTTGTTTGTGGGTTGTTGGGCTTTGGGCAAGACTGTGTGGTTTTGTGGGGTTTTGTTTGTTTTGTAGTGTTGGGGTTTTTTATTACTTTATGTGTGTTTTTTGTTTATATGCACATTTTCCTGAATAACTCCTAACTCTTCAGGAGAAATAAACACATAGAACACAACTTGAAATTAAATGCTTAGTCATAAAAAGTATTCAATAAATGTGGGATGAAAAGACTACTTCTTGAGTCAACAACAATGGCTCCTTAATTAATACATGCATTCTTATAGTTTAGGAAGAACCTTACAACTGCAAATAAGATAATTCTCCTGTAATCCAATTGTTTATAAAATGGAAACAGTGTTGAAAAATCAAGACCTGTTTCTTCTACTAAAATACCAGATAATCCCATTACTTGGCATCTTTGCTACTACTTCTGTAAAATTCTGATGACAGCAGAGTACCCACTGGGCACGGTACACACTGGTCAGCATGCCAGGCCACTCTGAAAGGCAACTCTGAAAGCCAGAGTCACAACTGGTGTTACTTGCAGTTTCTTCCCTCCACGCTTTTCTGCAAACATTCATTACATCCACCACAGCTCTATCTCTTAAAGAAATTTTCCTAGTTTAACCATGTGATACACAGTTAAATCTACAGCATTTTCTTTAGATGGAGGTAGTTACCTGCTGGTAATACCAGTAAAAAGGCTTTTACGACAGAATGCCTGCATCTATCCAGAAGTTTTACTAGCAGACATAATTCAGTTGAAAAGCAACAACGCATACTTTTAAACTATGAAAGTGAACTACCCAGTCTTCCTGGATGCTGTCTAAACTTGATCCTGACTCAAGTCATTCACATGTAACTGCATCTTGAATATTCCTAAATAAACTGTATACTAACTTGGCGGTGAAAGTAACCAAATGCAAAGGACCCCACACTATGGTCTATCTGTCACGGATATGAAGGCAGATTTGCAATTTTTTTTAAGTAGACACACTAAAACCTACCAATCTAAAACCATATTTTATTAGAACATAATTTAATGAATTAGACTGAGCTTTCTCTTTTTTTTTTTTAGTAGAGAAAACTCATTTTAGCTGGGTGGCCCTGACTAATTACAAGGTTGGAAAACTAATAACCTTCCCCCCACTACTGCATGGATGGAACAGGAGTCTTTTTTTCCAGGTGTTTTCCTGACTTGAACAAAGTTTACTCAGATTCTGCTGGGGTTACTGAAGCCTCCTTAGTTAGCCATCACCTCCAAGGCTTGCCTTTGGGTCTGTTCAGGCACTCAGAGAAAGGAGCCTCAGCACTTCTTAGAAACCATCAGCACCTGCCTCTCCAGCCCTTGCTGGCTTTGTCATGCCTGCCTTACCACCCACTGCAAAAGCTTCTTCCTCCTCCTCCTCCTCCCTCTAGATGGTCTGGATGCAGAGGCCAGGCCAAGGAGAACGCACAGCCATCTTTTCTGTTGTCCTGGGACACCTTTCTACCACTTGGCATAACATTTGAAACCAGCAAGTAGCAGTTTCTTTGAAAAAAGTGCAGGTTAAGTAAGCACCTATTTTAATTTGCACCTTCAATTTTACTTCATTTAAATCACACTAGGTCAGGTTTTCCTGGACACCAGTGAATAACTGTTGGTCCACTAAAGGGAAGAACATGCTCCAAACTATGGAGGTTCATCTGTACAGTGTCTGTAAAGCACTTGAAAGGACAATATCCTGACCCTAACAAGGGTTAACAGCCAAGCCTGTAATATAAACTGGAAGAGCATCCAGCATACGAGATTGTCAAATGTGTATTTGTTTGCTTCTTACAAACCATGCCTGAAAACATTTCTAAAGGCCATACTTCTGAATGCAGCTGTGATTGTAGGTATGAGCAAGTGAGCTGTACAATTTATTTTATAAATGGTGAGAAGATTAAAAATGTGCAATCACAAGTAAGGAAAAGGAAATTTCTGATGAACTCGTCTTCATAGGAATTTCTGAGTTGTTAACTATGAAAGCAGAAAAAAAACCTATGTTTGCAGACAAAATGTTAAGATAAAATGTAAATACTTTACAGTAAATTCAAAGCTGTAACAAATTACTTACATACCCACAATGTGACGCCCCTCCAAGTTTGTAACTTGTTAATTGTCCAGTGGATCACTTTTTATAACAAAATAATGCAAACTTGTTTAAATGTGTACAATAATGGCATCTTGTCAGAATGAAATGTAAGCATGGTGTTCCCAGAGTCACAAAAATCCAAAGCAATTGTGATTAATATAATGATTTCTGCACTTGATTACATTCTAATCTGTGTGACTTGAGACTGGAGCTAGTCAGAGCATCCTGACAGACGCGCAGTCAGGATATTGTGAAACACCAGCGCAGCACATTTGAGTTATTTTTCCTTTTTTATTCATCAAGAAAAGGAAGCAAGAAAAAAAAAAATCAAAACGGGAACTATGATTTTTCAATTTGGGGAGCAACAAAACTGAACTTTCAGGGATACCCGACTGTGGAGGACCTCCAGGAATGCCTGGGTCCAAGCTCACAGCCACCACACGTAACACCCTGCTCCTCCAGATTGCTAACAGCCACTGCTCCTATCGGCAAGGAGAGGGGAAGCTTAATATTACAAGCTCGTGTTATTGACAGCACTGCTTTGCTAATTGTTTACCGACCTAAAACAGCTTGAAAAAGTGTTTCTTTCTTCATTAAAGATATGTTTTATAAATTCTTAAAATATTTTCAATATGATAAAATTATTTAATGTGACTGTGGTCACTATAAGGTTATATGTAACCACCAAAATGATGCTATTTTCTGTGGTAGTTTGAATTTGCACTTTTTTGCAGAGCTTCAGTAAAGATACAGTTAATATTGCAAATATCAAAATTATATAATTTCTACAATTTAAAGGAATATTATTCAACACATGTGCTTTGTCATAAATGTTCATACCCACTTTTATTCTACTGTAAACAGACTAAATTAAAGTGATATGTCAAAGTACAAAGAGCACAAATTTCAAAGTTATTGGTTTCTGACAGAGCTTACAGTCATTAAGTAATACTTTTTCAGACATCCAAAATAGCTCACTTTAGCATAGATGAACTATTGAAGGAAAGCTGAAAATGTGTTGACTACCCAGCCGATATTAATTTAAAATCGAGGTTTAGAACTTTTTAAACTATGGGAAAAAAAATTAACTTCATTTTTCAATCATCTTTTATCCCATGGGAAGAAAAACAAAAGAAAAAGTTAATCCCTGCAGGAAGATAATGTAATATTTTTTCCACCCTAGAGGAATAACCAAAAATGTTCTTCTGCAAGATTTCTATGAATAACCACTAGTGCTCTTTCTGTAAGATTTCCACTTTCTGTGGAATATCCCTGTTAATGAATATTGACTAAAAATGTTTAAAAGAAGTATCAAGCACACAGAAGTTTCTCTAAGTCTGTTTAACTCCCTTGAACACCTTTAAGTGATAATTTTAACTAGCAGGAGTCCTGAGTAAATAAAACCCAAACTGAAGTTAAAACAGAAGGGCTGAAGGGATTGGTGAAAAGACTTGGGACTTAGATGCAGTTCTGAATTCAGCTAAGATGTTGGTATCCAAAATCTTGTGACACCCTGAGACAGGGAGACGCTTACCAGTATGTGAATACGTGAGAGGGAGGCCTAAATATATCCAGGTGTCTACTTCACAGCCAAGCTGACAAGTACTGCTCAGATAGAGAGGGCAATCTGATGCAGGCTCCCTGACTACCTTCCTGAACGTGTTTTGCAATGCTAGCCCAGACTTGGCCAGTAAATTTGGAATATGCCCAAACTGAAATCTTCCAGTGGCTGGGGGACAACAAGGGCCTACTTTGAGCTTTGCGATAAAGGACTAAAAGTGGTGTTCATGATTTGAATAATTATGTGACTGGACTGTCAAAGCTATCTGCACAAGATTTTTTTTTTTCCGCTTTTAAGTGGTACTTTAAAAAAAAAAAAAACGCGCAAACTTGGAAGACAGCTTCCCCTCTGAAATAAACCTATTTCTAAAATAAAGCACTCGGTTGCCAAATTGAGTTTGCTGTACTTTAAAGACATTTGAGAATGTTTTTATTTCTGTAATCATTAAAGTCAGGTTTCCCAGAGAAGTCTAAAATTTTACAGACAAGAAAGAACTAGGTGTTATATTGCAAAGCACTTTATCAAGGCAGGGTCACCTCATCTCCGTGTAAGATTCACAAGACAAGACTATCTATGCCTATGCTGTGCAAATGCAGGTCTTATTAAATAAATTCGATGTTGGGCTCTCCAGATACCTAGAAGCTTGTATGAGGCACTGACAAGACTGCCAGATGCCTAGAAAGATGTGGAGAAATGCCCAACATCCTCAAAATCTGTTTGTATAGACTCTAGAGGTTAATTTAAGAAAATACAGGCATAGAATAGACTTGTGTTTAGGCAAAGCCTACAAGTATTACTAGGATGAACACATAAGAGAACCACAACATCTGCCTGAACTACTAAAATACATTTTGGTTTTAATACTGTGATGGGTTGTTCTGCTTTAACTGTGCACTCTGATCCTGGATTAAAAGAAAGACTATAGTATATCTCAACTGCACTTCCCAGCTGAAGTCCTATTCCAGTACTTCCCTGTTAACACTCATAATCTTAGTGCTTTTTAGAAACCACCCTCAAAGATCCCGTCCCTTCTCGTCCTTCCCAATACTAGTCATTTCTCTATACCCATCAGCTGCCAGTGATTCAGAGGAAGCAGAACACAGCAGTTACTGCTGACTCCTGTTTCAGAGTACCAGATGTCTATTTGGCCCACATGAAATCCAGTACTATAAAACTAGATGACAACAAGAACCTAAAGCCTCCTTGGGAAAGAAAATTTAAAAAAATATATTCCTTCCCCCAATGCAATTGGAATCTGCTAGAAGCTTGGGTTTGTAAATTTTTCTAGAGCTGTGAGAATTATAATTTAATTAGGAATATATATTCAGACTAATACTGTTACTGAATTGATATCTAAGGCAAAGAATAAAAACTCATGCCAGATTTTGGAAGGTAATCTGGTCCACTGAATACCGAACTCATGCTCTTAAATGTCTCCCGAAGGTAACCCGTTTCTTAAAACGATGTCATATGGATAAGGCCTGTCTCATTTCAGCTGTGATACTATACAGAAGACAAGCCTGGTCTGTAATGAACTGAAGAATGTACCTCAGGCTTAATACATAGAAGTGGAAGAAGCATTCTGAAGACTCTAGATACATTTTGCACAGTTGTCAGACAAAAACAGTCCCAGAAGCACAGTATCATAACCATTAACATACCATGTTGCACCACACCTTGCTTCTTGTTGTTCTTACACCATAACTCTTGCACAATTTGCTGTCCAATGTCCCCATCTGAAAGAGATGCCTGATAATATGCTAGAAAAATCAAGATTTTTAATTCTCTAGTGCTGCGAGAGAACAGAATCAAAACTTTCCTGTCCCCAGCAAATACTCTAGCTTATACAATACCTCTGCCACAATGTGCAGTGACAGCTCTTAACAACACAGGCCTTTTGGAGAGATCAGCCTTTCTCCTTCCCCTATCCCTCAATCCAAATCTCTGTATTCTTACTACATTTCAAGATTTCAGTTCAACGCTTTTGCAGAGAAATACAATATCTTGGCTATTAAAATGAACACTGAAATATCGTACTGACTCCTCTTCAGTTATACACAGTAGAGTTCATGTTCCACCTTGTAGGTGGACTTTTAAATACAAATTACAGGGACCTTCAAAGGAGATGGCTAGACACTTTGCTACTCAGGCTGAGGCGATCTGGGACACACGTAGAGCACACAAGTAAAAGGCCAACAAGGTAACTTGCTACCAACAGATACTGGTGTCTGTTTAGCAGGAGGATATTTTCTGATATCAGAAACCTAAAGGCTTTCCAAATCCTGATTTATGTATCAAAGTTTTCCTGTGGCATAAAAGGAAGATAAATGTCTGATAGCAATAACTTAGCAATAATTATGGGAAGGAGGGAAAGGGGATGGGAGGGAAGAGTACTTTGCTATCCAAAATGCTAAAATGAAAACAATCGGACAGAATCAGCTTCAAAAAAACCTGTATTTCTAACCAAAACTTTAAACAACTAAACATAAAATGACTCAGCAGAAACTTTTCACCTTAAATTTAATCATACAATTTATTAGACAAAAAAGAGCTTTTTTTCAGCTGGATTTATGTACCTAAGATGATAATAAAAAGAGTTAGCTTTATTTTATTGCTGTTCCAGATGGTAGCCAAAAGGGACTGAGAAGCGTGGGAGTAACCGTTCTCTATCTATGAGGGGTTTGGTTTTAGAAAGCTATGTATGCCATGCAGCTGCCAGCTATTTGTTTAAAGTTTCCTTGGCTTGTAACACTGGACTCCACAGAGACAATGATATGGAAAACAAAGAAAAACTAATTTGGTGATTTTGCTGTTTGTGTCACTACCAGATAACTAAGCATTTGCTTAATTCAAAGCAAACGCCACATGAGGACTTTGAAGTACCTGCAGGTTTAGAGACATTAATTCTCTGTATGTTTCAGGCCATCTCTACACTGAAAGATAATTTATCTGAGTATGTCAAGATAGGACTCAAGAAAACAGAGACAGACTAGATTTGACCTGACTTATGAATCTGCTATTTTATTTCTCTGACAAGAAGAGTAGCAGCAGATTATACTGCCATTTAGTAATCTGTGCTTTAAGAAAAACTTTCGAACTCCAGCTTCCTGGATTGCAAGGGATAAACCACATCACAGAACCAATACATTGGTATCAGTGTACAGGTTATGAGAAATAAACTGCACAATTTCAGAATACACTTATTCAGAATTCAATAAACAATACAGAGATAAACTGAGTATCTTGTTTTTATTGGTGGCAAGAAAGGTGTCAGCATAGCCACTACAAGCATAGGTATATCAATAATTCACATGGAATTACCTAGCACAGTTTTAACACTATTATGTCCTTTGTGGCCGCCAGTTTGAGGATCCATTTTTGTGTAAAAACCAATCTTTAGAACTGAACATTATAAATACAGTACATTTACTTACCATCTAATTGTAGCTATTGAACTGTGACAGGTGAGTTAGGAGCCTAATTGCCATTGACTCCTTATACATTTAATGAGATAAAGCACTATTACTTTGCCTTTTCAAGTATTTCTTTTCAGGTAGTAGTAGTCAAGAAACCAAATCAGGAGAAAAAAAACAGTATGTCTGTAGTTACTATAAAGCAGATTTTCTAAAGTCTGAAGAACCTCCATCATTTCCTAGCGGGATGAGGCATCTGTAAGCATGTTAGTGGAATACCTAAGCTAGAAAGCCCTGAGAATACCAGACAGCAAAATATTACACCCTCTAAATAGTTTTTGAAATTCTTTGAGCTAAAATCATCAGTTAAAGGAATTTTTCTATAAGGTCTCAGGAATATCTGGACCACAAAAATGATCAATGTTTTGGTTTTTTTTTCAAAACTTATGAATACATATGAAGTATTCTTGACTGCCTCTTATTCAGCTCCATGCTACCTCAAAAAAATTATGATGTTCTTATTCAGAGGAAACTTGAAAGATCTGAAAAAGTAAACATTGAATCAAGTCTTGTAGCATACAGAGATAACATCTTACATTATAGTCACAACCTCTTCTACCTCAGGAGAATAAAAGACTGGAAACCACCAATGTGCCAGAGGACAGCAGAAGCTGTTAAAGCCATGAGATTTCCTGACCAGCCACGTCTTAGCATTCTGCAAGAGCAGGTACTTCACAAGGTAAAAACCCACATCCTGTGCCACACAGCTTGTGTTAGGGAGGAAAACAATACCCTCCATAACCCCAGCCAATATGACTTAGAGAAAAATTACTTCCTGACCCCAGTCAGGTGAGGAATTTAACGCTGAGCATGTAAGCAAGTTGCATCGAGTTAACACCTGACATCCTAACCAACTGCCCCACTTTTACCAGCTGCCAATCTTCTCATTTAAAAAAAGGCAGTCCCCTTCTCTGCTATGCACCAAGAAGGAACATAAAAGTCCTGGTATCTGCAGAAGAACATGAGACCTGGTATGTGGATCAGTTAAAAACATTTCTGTTTAGGGACTGTGTAAGAAAAGTACAACAAACAAGTTTCCCATTAAACTTCTCTGGCAATGTCAGTAAGTATCCAAAGCTTTATATCACAAACTTTATATTCTGACTCATAATCACTTCACCATGTCACACATATCCTTTCTCTAATTTATAAATTTCCATCTGGAAGTAGTTCAGGTCCCTGCCTCCGTGACCTTGTCTGGAAAGCAGTTCCAGAGCTTTGCACAGATTGCCAAGAACCTTCTTTTAAATTTCCCATTTATTCATAATTGTTTGTATGTATCTGATCTTGAAATAGTGTTATCCTTTAACATAAAATTCTTCTTCCCTCACGTCTACCCCCACACGTACTTATAAAGATATAACCATATGCCCTTTCAAGCTTTGTTTTGCCACATAAACTATTTTCATCTCAGCTGAGAAAATAGGTACTCCTTTCCCCAACCATCCCACTCTGCACCTGCTGTGAATAAATGTGGGTCATGAGAACTGTAAACAATGTTCTGAGAGTTGTCTTAGCAATGCCTTGTAAAACAATATTAACAATTTATTGTCTTTATATAGCCTGAAACTGCTTCATGGCCACAACATAATGATGGCTCGTAGTCACGATACAGCCAACTAATGCATTAAACCTCTCCCCTTTACTATCTCCAGCAATTATCAAGACACCGGCTTATACTAAAAGAATATGATATTAATCACCAAGCACCCAGGTTTACTTTCTGTACTATCAGGTTTCCATTTTGCCAGTCCATAAGGCCATTTATTTTTTTCTGATATACTAGTCATACTCCAGTTTTGTGCCATCTCTTAATGCCATATCAATTCTCCTACTCTTACCAAGTTAAAAAAATACTACTTAAATCAGTCCCAAGATCAGTCCTAGAGGAATTCTACTAAAAAACTCCTGACATTTTGATCTGTCCATTTTTGACATGTCTTTTTCAATATAACCTTTTACTCAATTCCTCATCCACCTTACAATTCTTGCATAAAAGCCAATCTTCTCCACCTTAAATAACTTCCCACGAGGAACAATATAATGCCTCATTTTGATCAAGGTAGATTAGGTCTACTGCATTACTCTTCTCTAGGACAATTATCTTATCAATGAAAGATATTAAGTTAGTCTGATATGATCTGCCCTTGATAAAACCATGTTGAGTTTTTCCCACTTTCCTTTTACCTGCAGGTCCTTCATACTGCTTTCCTTCAAAATCTATTCTAAGACCTTGCTTAATGTTGAGATCAAACTACTATGCCTGCATTTTATTTGACCACCTCTTTTCCCTTTTATGAACACAGGGAATAACTTTATTTTTCTTTAGTTGTAATGAGCTAGCCCTCAACTGAACAGATGCGCATAAAATCCCTGCAGATACATTCCATGCAAATCAGCGGTTGCACTTGAGAATTCTTTTAGTGCCCCGAAACAGGTATTGTTTAACCCTCTCCATTTCATCACATTAAGTAGGCTATGATTAGCTGGTAGGTCATGTATGGAAACCTCCACTGCTCTGTTTTCATTCCCTTATGTGCCTTTTTGCTATTCTTAGTCACTATACTATCCCCACTGAAAAATGAGACAAAGTATTCATTCTCTATTTCAATCCTACCTAGATTGTAATTAATCTCAATTTTATTCTTGGTATTCTGTTTCCTCACTTACTACTGCACTCCATTTTACTAATCTGTCTGAAGGATCATTTCATATGTGGTTGTGCAAGCCAGCTCAGCCAAGTTCTTGGCCATGCTGATATTTTTATATCACTCTTGAGAAGATCCATTATGAACTAGGAGAGGGTGTGGAGTACAATACTGAGAAGATGGACACATTTCTATCCCTTATTTCCTTCAGTGCTCCCCGGAAAGGTGAATTGTGCAGTGAAGCATAATTACACTAACTTCAACAAGGAGTACAAAGTATTGGACACTGTACAGGAACAATTTACTAAATAATTAGGTGTGTTCATGCTGATAGGACCTCATCCTTTTCAGCTTACAAATTTGTAGGAATGTGTCAAAGATATTTCTGAATTGCTAGAGCCTGTCTTAAAGAATTCACAGAGGATCTGGAAGTTCCCAGAGAAGCATGACGGGCTAAACTTAATGTTTGTCTTTATTCTTTGGCAGAGTTCTACACCAGACAGGTTAAGTTTTAAGAAAGGTACTGGAACAAATTATTAAACAATTAAACTGCAGATACTAGGAAGAAAAATAAACAAGTATAAAGCACCAGTCAACCTTGGTTTGTCTCAAATAAATTATGTCACACTATTTAACTTCCTTCCCTGATAGGGCAGCTGGCCAGAAGGATGAAAGTGAAGCAGTAAATGTGTTGTACCTTGACATTGAGAAAGGATTTTGATACCAGCACTGGATTTTCAGACTGTCTTCTATGATACTATCATAAGTAAGATATCTTCTAAATTCAAATTGTTTCAAAATAGAAGGACATATCAGGGAAGAGTCATTTCATTCCTGTTTTCTTCCTATGTTCCTCGGGCTTGTACTGCTGGTCATTGTCGCAGAAAGTTTAGGTACTCCGTTGGTCTGAGCCAGCATGACAGTGATCCCGATCTTCCATATCATCTACAGGACTCACTATTAGCTGATCGAAAACTTGCTCTTGGTGAATAGTTTTCAATTGTTTAAATTTTATTTTATTTCTGTTTTTTATTTTATTTTCAGTTATTTTCTCTTCAGAGCTTCATATAAGGGATCCAAGAGAAGCCTGAGCCAGGTGCAATTCTATTCAGTGTTTTTAACATCTTGGAAGATGGAATACAGAGGGTACTTATGTGTGTAACTCAATGAATAGTCATTGAGGGAAGGAGACCGAGGCTGGAGAAGGGGAAGGAGAGAGTGCTTTGGAGGAAAGAATCAGAATTCAGAATACCATGACAAATGAGAAAGGTTGTGTAGAATATTCACTAAGGGCAAGAGCAACACGGTACACTTAATGACAATAAATCTAATGCACACATGCAGGATAAGGAATGTCTGGCCAAGAAGCTGCCCAGCAAAAAAAGATCCAAGAACACCAAAGTTGGAGAATACGGGGAAAGAAACAAAGACAAGCGGCTAAGAAAATATGATTGATGCAGAAGGAGTGGAGGAGTTGGGTGTGTTTACTCTAGATAATAAACACAGGGCAAGGGAGAGCCAGGCAGGACAGCAACCTGCCAGGACTTCCTGAAAAGTTCTGCCCATGCAGCAGTTCCCTGTCCCCATGAGCCAGGCAGCCCCCAGCACGCTTTTTCTGTCCTAAATGTAGAGTTAAATCAGACAAGCCCCTGCTATGCTTTTCAGCCTTCCATGCCTATGATTCTCCTGTCATCTACTCAGTATGTCCAAGTGGATTATTCCTAAAAATAAAGATTATAAATATAAATATGCGTGTGCATCAGGCTCTTCATCATTAAGTCCTTTGATTAAAGAACTTTTCTCTTCTTTTTTTTTATTTTTCTTTTTAAAGCACTGGAAGATCTAACAGCATTCACAATCAACAATTGCTTCTAAACTGGCATTTAAGCTATGTTGATTTCTTTTAGCAAATGGAAGAGGACAGATAAAAACGCCATCAACAGCAGCATAATTATGATATAAGATTTTGAAAAAAAAAAGATGAACAGGCCAACACATACGTGAAAACACATATAAAAACACTGTGTATTATTCACTTTTATAAACTTTGCAGCCTCAGCTATGGATATTAATTTTGTATTCAAAGAATTGACTTACTGAGGGCATTTTAAATATTCTGATTTAATTCTCAAAATAGGAAAAATGTAATTATTTTAAACGAAGCAACATTCTTGCTATTTATTCTAATTCACTTGCCTTTTGTTATCTTCTTTCTAAAAAGACAAGCTGTAAAAAGACACACCCACAGAATTATTTACATACTTTCCACACAATCTGTGAATAGACCTGTTTAATACTTCTGAAAAGAAGTCAGTGTAATACAATGCAATTTGTTAATTTATAAATGTGGCACAATTGATCATACATGCTTACCGCAGCTGTGATTTTCTACTCGAATTTAATGCTTTTATTATCCTGCCAATGCGCTGGGTCCTGGCTTATGTATGCAGATGTGTGCCATGAAGCCTTTGAAAATTTCAGGAATAAAGATAGCTAATCTCCCAGAAGCAGTGGGTGGGAAGGAATATAGAAGGGATAGAAGCACAACTATAGGTTCTCTTATTTTATGTCATCTTTTAAAAAGATGAAATCACAGCATAACATCTGTATCAATAGGCAGTTAAGTTTACATAGTGTTCTTTATCATCGTGGAGTCTTCATTAAATATGTTCCTCTGCTCACAAAGGGCTGTAGAGAAAATAGAGGGCACAGTTTTATAGATATCTAGTTATTAGATTGGATTTTACAAAGCAGCTTTTAAAACCTGCAGGTAGGACATACCTTTTCTACAATATTCTGGAGGAAAGAAGTGTTCTGAAAACTGTTCAGATTATTCTGAAGGAGCAGGGACAACTTCATTTTTTCTGAAAATTAGAATTGGGAACTTTCTTGCAAAACAGTTTATCTGTAAAAAATACCATCTGGCCCAACTTTGGTGAGAGGTTTTATGAGACCATGCAGTTTTAATAGTTATGTTAAGAGCAGGTTTTCAGATTCAGGATATATGTTTTAGTCAAACTGAAGTAGCCCTTCCTTCATGTGGTGGTACTTCCTTGGTTTGGGCACTTGCATGGAATGTGGAACAATGCTTACAGCTGCCTTAATTCAGGCCATGGATCCAAGTCTTCCAAATGTCTAAAGAAACTGTCATATTTTTAAGCAGGAACATGGATGAAACCATAAAATTAATCTTATGAAAACTAATAGCAAAGAAGCCTAAAAGTGTAATGGACAGCTCTTGGTTTCACAAAAGAGTTATTTTCAGCATGCAGAGAAACTCATTTGGCTTTAATGCATACAGCAAAAGCATAGCAGTTATCTAACCTGGCACAAAATAATGCTCCTGTTATGAATAAACTCAATAAAGCAGTTTCATTTCAGTCATTTACACATATTCTTTTTCCTATAATTGCAGTATCAAGTAGAAATAGAGCTTGAAGAACAAATGTAAACATTTTAAAATCTCCTAAAATATTTTAGAAGAAATAATGACAGCTGCTTATCTAATAATTTAGCAGCATTGTATATGAGCATCTGAGAATCAACTGAAATGAAAAAGAAATATTTTTTTTTGCTTTGATGAACTAACTGTAAAATTATTACTTTCTATGTTTCATTGTTCATTAAGATTTTTCTATGATTAAGATAAAATGTATGTGACAAAAAGAGATAAGCTAGTATACCGGTGTTATATGATTGTAGGAAACATAGTATACTTAATTGATTAAAATGAAGTATTTTCAATGGGTAGTTTAATGCATTTCAATCCAAGATTACACCTCTTGCACGAAAGTCCCAGTCATTATAATGTTTCTTTAACAGCCCTTCATTCAGAAGGTTTAATGGCACCCATCTTCTCACAGGACATTACAACGTAACACATTTACATTTCTCCTAATAAAAAATAAAAAAGCTAATCTCTTTTATAAATGGAAGATACAAACAATTAAAATCTAAAAAGTATTTTTTCACTGGTTTTGTTGTAGCTTCCACTGGGTGCCAACTTATAGATAAACAGTATTGCTGTAAAGCAAACTGCAGTTTTCCAGCCAAATAATTCAGAAAATTTACTATGACGATGCAAAGCCAAGGCAATATTTTGTACTGTGATATGCACTCCAGATCTGAAAAATTCTTTCTCCATTAGAAAAGTTACTGCCATTACGCCAAGATAAATAACAGCTCTGATAAATGTTTCAAAATGAGAGCCTTAGTTGCTGCTTATCCAAATGCTACAAATAGCAAATTAAAAAAATTTTAGGCTAGATTCTTAGATCCAGTAAAAGAGACAACAGAAATACGTTGAAGACTCCAAAACACTACAGAGGAACAACGCAGATACCTATATAACGGCACAGTTACCAATCAGCAAAGAAAGCAGGTGTTGTGTGATTATAACCAAAGACAATAGAAAACTTAGATTTAAAAACATAAAAGACTAATCTTCGCTTGTGTAACCCAAAGGGATCCAATCAAGCCTTTCCAGATGGAATTGAACAAAATCTTGGATGTAAGACGCAAATGGCGATATCACAACGCAAATAGTAGGCTCTGTCTTTATAAAGAACATCTGTTGTGAAGTTGTTTACATTCCTACCAAAATGGATAAGAGTACAGCTAATTCTCCACTGTAGCCAAACTTGTGAGATGGAGTATGAAGTTACTTCTTAGCGTTTTTCAAACACACACAGCTTCTCACTAGCTCACAGTTTTGTCACCTAAAAAAACAGAGAAACGGATTTGGGGCAGAGAGAGACATTCTGTATTCATTTGCATATAATTTGCCAGGATTTTTTTCTACATTTGCTGTTATTTTCTGTTTTATTATATGGGGTTTTGTAGTTTATTTGCTCCCTGTTACAAGGAGGAAACAGGGTGTCCATTCATGAGTCCCTTGCTGAGCAGTCTACTAGAAATGGAGAGCTTCCAGCCTGTGGATTACCAGTTTGCTCTCACTTTGCTGGAGATAATAACTAGATTGTGTTTAACCCGAGTTACTCAGGAAATTAGAGATAGGTCATAAATTGTAGGTTATTACTGCACTTTAATATTCCTCTTCTCTGCTGCCCTGCTCTAGGTTTTCAGAAGGAGCTGAGTTCCTTTTTTCTTTCTTCTTTTTTTTTTTTCTTTTCCTTTTGTTGCTAGGATCTCACATATATTCAAGCAGAGACCACCAAGTGCCTGTTCTGCTGTTCCTGCGCTCCCCCATCCCACCCAGCCTGGGCAGGAAACAGGCAATGTAAGAGACAGAACAGTTCCACCCTCCCCTGCGGTGCAATGGGTGGCCAGCGGGAGGGGGGGAACAACATCACAAAATGTTCTTGGTTTGCATTAAAACCACTTTATTATGTGTTAACACTTTTCTCTGCTTGCAGTGTTTTAACAATGCAGTTTTAAAATAGTAGCTAAAGCTAAAGCTTTGATTTCAAAAGCCACATTAAAAAATTAATTTTGAATGTCTGCTATTTTTTGTACTTACTTATGGCAAGTAATTACTGGGTTTCTCACTATTTGTGGTCTCTCTCCATGAGTATTGCTGCTCAACACTTCATTCCAAGTGGTTAGTGCTCTTTCTTTATTTTACATATATATACATATGTGTAGAGACACACACGTATATGCTACTTCTCAGTAAAGCATAGCTCAGACTTCAGCACTGTACACAAAATGATAGCTGTGAATTTATTACACAGCTTTATTCCTTCCTGCAGGATAGAGAAATTTTAGTGCAAAAATAGATTGCAAATACAAAGACCACGAAGAGCAAAGGAAGACCAAAAAGATGTAGTTTGGGAAGAAGGTTTGTTATAAATCCAACATTTCAAAAGTAAACAGTACAGTTTGTATATAGAAAAAATAATATTAACAGTGCTTAAGACCAAAAGAGCAAATCTATTTGTAACTATAATCCTATAATTTCTATCTTCTGCTGTATGTTTTTGGTAGTGAAGACCATATTGCTTCATCTAGTCTTTACCCTGCCACTTCTTTACCTTTGCCTCTTTCATTTTTGGCTTTCAGAAAAACAATTTTTTAAACATTCTGAGCATATATGATTTAGAAATACATTACAATAATAAATATTTTTATAGTCACTAGAAATTACAAACAAAATCTTTCTTTTCTTCTTCCTACACAACCTAGAGAATAAACTTGTAGAGGAAACTTGACTATTAGCACAGCAGCCTGATTACAAAGGGCAATTACTAATTTTGAAGTGCACTAGAAAGACATGACCTGATTACAGCACAGTGATTAAGATACAGATATAGATTAAGATTAGGAAGTACTGATATGACCGACAGAATAAAATTAAAGTCACCTTTCTAATAGCTAGTGATTTACAAAAGATCTTTTACTTTATAAAAGTTGGAGTCAAGCAAAGGTAATTCACATTTAGTTTTATTCTGAAATCTTTATGTTCACACCATCTCATCCATTTCCTTGGGAGCCAGGCAACTACACACCTTTGAAGTAATGGCCTTGGTCCTGATACTGAAAGCACTTGTATATGTTTCACATGCGTGGTTCTCTTTGTAAATCCTGAGTTCTTCTTGTGAGTGAGTTACCATATAAAATCAAGCAAGTGGCAAATAGCTGTAGGAGTCAAAAGCTGTGAAGATAAATGTCAAATACCTTTCCCACTTTGAATTTTTTCAGTCTCTGAAGGAATCTTTTACAGAACTGTTAATCGCGCTGAATGGTCATTCTCAGACAGTGAGAAGTATAGTTGGAGCCAGACTCTTCTTTCTAAGGAGCGCCGTTCCTTTGTCATAATTAGAGGCACTGGAGTGAAGCATCCTCCACAAAACACAGTCGTTTCTTTAATAAGTGACACTGAATACTATGCCAGCCTACAGCAGCTTTCTCAGTTTGACACACAAAAGCAGTCAAGTCTAAAAAACTTAAAAGAAAGATTTTCATTTTATTTTCTCCTTGATCCACTGATAGACCAGTTAATTTTCTTGAACTTTGTAAAATTACTTTTTCACTCATCCGACCTGTGTAACAAATCACTGTCTCAATCACCAAATGTTCCCATTTGACTCATTCGCTTTTCCTTTGGCCTTTGGGTAGGAAGCTTCACTTCTGAAACATTTTCTGAATTCATTTCTGTGAACTGTTCTCCCTTAGTTGGGCTTTGTTCCACTTTGAAAAATAATTGCACTTCCTGCAACACAATGTGCTAGTTTCAGGTTTTAAAATTTCATCAGAACCCACATTTTCTTTCTTAGATAGAGCAATGCTTTTTCTTTAAAAAGCACCATTTTATAGCACACTATCGGCTACAACATGCCACTTTTTCAGCAGCAAATGCTATAACACAACATTTTTCCAGAATTCTCAGTTTCATTCTACTAATTCAGAACAGCTTTCTCACTAATAAGGCATTTTTACTCTCATATATATTGTTTTGCTTTTTGTGATCAAAGATTTTCTCTTTCTAATTGCTGAACTTTACTGCTGCAGTCTATTCTAAGATGGTATCTCCTCTGAGGAAAACTCTTTAACAAGACAGGACTGTCAATAATTCCATTCTTTTTCAATGTTAAAAAGGCTGGAAGGGTATAAAGTTCCATTCCTCCAGGCTTTTTCTGCCTCAAAGCAAATAGGCCAACTTCACACAGGTATTCTCTGCAGAGAATACAGTTAATCCTTTTCAAGATGTAGGAACAAACCCTGTAATATGAGTCGCATTTTCAATGGAGTATTTACGTTTCCAGTTAAACCATCCAGTAAGCTACAAACCAGAAAGCTGAAGAAGCTCAGAGCATAGTAAACTCATACACAAGTATGCTCCAGAAGATCATACAATGGGCTATGTTGTGAGCTTTGCTTACTGAGACCAACTGGAACAGAAACACTGTTGTTTTACGTTAATGGTGAAATGCAGCTGAGTTAAGTCTGATCACGGTTACTTAACTTTTATGAAGTCAGCTTTACCATCTTCTTCCCTACGATAGCAGATTTTAGCCTACTTCCTTAACTGCTAAGGTTAGGCATCAATCCTCAAAAGACAAATAAATCAGAGCAGATATAATATTTAAGAAGGATAGTGATCACATCATAGAAAAAGGAAGGGGTAAAAAACCCAGCTTCTGAACGACACAGAACCAGTATAAAGTGTGTGGTCCCAGAGAAATAAAGTCAGAGCTGTTTGATCAAAACTCCCCAGACCCTAAGTCAGAACCAGTGTTTCACAAATGTGCACATTTGAGAAGATTCAAAGCGTCAGCTGCCTTTTGTGTAGCCAGAGATCTTCTTTCTCCTGCTCCTACTCTGCTGCTTCTCTGTCTGCTCAGTTCCATCTCCCATGTTTCCCATGTGGGCTCCCCCAGCCAGTCATCCATGCTTCCCTCTGCCTGAGGTTCACTCTCGCCCCACCACTCTCTGCAGCCCTCTGCCACCTCTTCCTCCTCAGCCGTGTCCTGTCTACCAGAGTTGCTTCCCTCTGTGGTCCAAGCCTCTGTGGCGCAGAGCCCTGAGGGAAGGGCTGTGGCCGGGCCCAGCCTCACCTTCCTCTGGGGCATCCCAGCCTCAATCAACCAGCCCTCCACAAAGACAGCGAGACCCAGAGAGCCCACAGACTCTGCGAGAAGACAGAAATGAACCTGGATGCTCTGTTCCAGCAAATACAGCTCACAGAGAAGCAGGCGGGGGAGAAGAGGCGCCTCATCCAACAAGGTCTGCGCCATGGCCGCCATCCTGTGGGTCTGGCGGCAGCGCTGTCCACACTTCGTGGCCTTTCCTTGTCCCGGGGAGAAAGCAGGGCGGCCTCGCCATGCCATCATGAGGGGAGCTCTGTCACTGAAAGCTCGGCAGGCAGCCAAGCTGTCTGCTTCTTGCCAACGGCGCGGTTTTGTAAGAACGCAACTTTTACGACCTGAGCACACAGCCTCACATGTTTCTCTTGTGTTGCAGCTAGATTTGATATAAGCAGAAGTTATGAAAAAATTAACCAAATAAAAGAAGAGCTGAGCACTGCAAAAATGAAACTAGAAACTAAGGTAAGCAGGCATGTTTATAGTATACATAATAATGAAATACCTGATATTTACAAATATATGCCTATTGTTTCGGGAATAGATTCATAAACGCTTTCAAGGAGTGTGCTTCGCCTGCCGAAGAACACAGCGTTGAGAAAACTTACACGTGTGTTTCTGTAGTGACCGTTATCAGCAATCTGTCTGCTTCGTATAAAGAAGGTCTGTCAGCGGCTTTCCCCCCTCAGAAACCTCACCCTTCGGGCTGGCCCCTGGGTACGGTCAGGCACTCGCTGACCTGAGGGGTAGGAGCAATTCCAGATAACGCTTCCAAAATCTGGAAGCACTGGAGATGGCACATGTGCGCGTGGCAGCCACTCCTGCTCTGCCACAGGAGCTCGGCGGGGAGCGGAGCCCCGTGTCAGGCCGGCACGTTCATGGGACACAGCTGGGGTCAGCGACTGTCCAGCTACGCTGTGAGCAACCCTGTCTCAGCAGCCCTGGAGCTTGTCACAGCACTTTCCTTCAGAGGCCTGGAAACCATTCCTTTGTTACCCATTGCCATTCACTAAAGGTCTTTCAGAGAAAACGTATGGAAACATTCCCTGTGTTTAGTTCATGGGATCTTGACTCGTATACTAAAGGTCTTCCCGTGACCCTGGGCTCACAGTTAGGGCTCACGAGGCCTAAGTCATTTTCTAGCATGCTGGAGACAGAGGAAAGTTTCTCAATCTATTTAATGTTTTTAAGATTTTATTATGCTTTCCATTTAACCAAACTGCAGACATATTTTTAGACTAAGGTTGCGGTTTTGCAGAGTTTTCAACCACTAATACCTGTGGTTACAAATGATTTAAAAATCCATTTGCTTGTGCCTGAAAATGAAGTCTAAATACCATCCCCTGTGCTCTTAAGTATCTGCGCTGACAGAATGTGTATGCACAACAGGAAAGAATATGGAGCCTCCTTTGAAGTCAGAACTGTTGTATCCTATCACTTAAATAACATCTTCTAGAACCTTTGGGGGATTACCTCACCTAGTTGTGAAAATAAACATTTGGGGGATGATTTTCATCCTTCCAAAAACAAGCCTTTCTGCCTCTTGTAAAAGTCCATGTAATATATGTAATAAATATCAACATTACTGTGAGGGGGTCAGAATAAAAGAGAACTCATTTAGAAATATTTACTCGTTGCAAATTGAGACTATAATCATGTAAGCAGTTATTCATGTGCTTGCAATTACGCATGCCACAATCTTAGACCCCGAATGTACTTTAAAATAGTAACTTATTTAGCCAACACAGATTATACCAGGTGTTGCTTGTTAGGTAAAGTCCTTTGTAGTCTTCCTCATAAATTTATTTATGAACAAAACAATTTTATATTTATACTACTAATTTGTTATTGATGCATTGTGATTTCTAATCAAGGTTTATGTGGTAGGTATAGAAAGTCCCAAGAGTAGAGCCATTATTGTAAATGACTAATGGGGAGAGCTGAAGAACTATTCCTAATTAAATCATATGTGCTTTATCCACCAGTATTAATAGTATTCTCACTTATGTCCACCAAAATGTATTTTGCTTGCTTAGTCTGACATTGATTCATTTATAGATAAGAAATGCAGAATGGGAAAATGCATTTCAATCAGACTGTATTTCGGTATAAAGATAATATAGCTATTGAAATCATTTAAAGTAATTTATTTTTCAGCACAGGAATAAGTTTACATATGTCTACAATAGTTAATGTAATTCAAATAATATTAAATAATGCTGTTCAGCTAATGCTGTTGAATTTGTCCCACACCAAGTAACTGCAGTTCTTTATAAGCATACTTATCCAAGCACATGCATGCACAGCAGCTTATGCCTGACCAAGCAGATCACTGAGTTCAAAAGTGGTTTGACATCTATTTCACAGAGACTGCCTATGGTCAATCAAAGATTCCTAGGAAACGCTATTTTTTTTCCTCTGTTCTGTAAAATCAAGTAGCATGTGTTTAGAACCTGAATTACAGCATTTTGCTTTTCACAGCTCAATGATTTTTAACAAAAAAATCTATCGCAAATGCATAGATTAAGTAGGTATCTTACAGATAGAGAAACTACACTGCAGCTAGTTACGTTCATTAATACAAATACAGTGGTATAAGACCATCTACTCTCTTTGAGTTAATATATTAAACAAATATTTCTGAGGCAAGCACTTCCTGGACATTTAGCATGCCAGACATATCAGGGATAAGCAAAAAATCTGATCCTTTCTTTTACAACTCTCACATTCTAGTCTTAGGGCATTTGATTCCACTATCCTTATCCTTTTTTGATCAGATGCACTTCATCTGCACCTTCTCCAAAATAATCTACATTATTTCATTTGACAATCTTTTAATTTTTAGCTCTCTAATATCACTATTATTTGGTCTTTTCTGCCTCTGCACACTCAAACAGTCATGTATCAGCCTGACTATTCAACTTACTTCCTGATACTTACCCTGAGCCTTTACAGTTTGTGGGCAATTCTGCTAACTTTACTTATTGTTCTGAGTATTACAGTCTGAGTTGTTGACCTCCTTTTCTCCACTTATCCAGATGAATGATTCTCATACTTAAGACTCTTCAACACTCAGCTGTTCCCTATTTATATGCTGCCACCATATATCTGAAGTTAGACAATGATACAGTAGATGCATTGGAAAATTGAGAGTAACTCTTCAGCAAATTTTGAAAATGCAATGGTTGAACAGCATATCCTTCTACCAGAAAAGCTACTATTTAAAATTAATAAAACTAAAAATAAAACTCTATGCAAAATAGAACTTTGAGGCTTCAGGAAGTTATGGTCAAACTGTCTTTAACCCATGACCTAATTTCCATTACATTTCTCTGGCTAAAATTTCCAGAAATAGTGCTCATAAAAATATGAGCAAATCCGTCCTTCCTTCGCCTATGTATTAGTAGCATTGCAGAGTTGGTGATGGGTACAGCCATTCAGTCAGAACGACGATGTTGGACCCCTGTCCCTCCGATATTATTGTCTGATTTAGTATGTGATGAGCTTCACACAATTAGATGGACGACAACATATTATGTTCGGTAAAAGATCCCACACGATCAAAATTTTTCCTGGTTTTAACATGAGAAAGGATTTCTCCTAAGCCAAACAGGCTTTAAAATGCCATTTTAGACAGGTGGGTCAGCGCTAAATGTGTCTTTTAAAGAAAGGATATTTTTCAAAATCTTAGTGGTATATTGAAAGATTATTGGGGAGAGAAAGAGCTGTTATGCATGTGCTAGTCCAGCAGCTATGCCAGCTGTATTTTACCTGGACCAAAATCCTTATGTACAATATCAAAGTATATGAAACAATAAAACAATAACCTCACTTTATAACCTTGTATTTTTTTCTTTCTCTTGGAAGGTTCAGCATCTGTCTGAAAAACGGTTCTACTTAGAAATTCTGAAGAAACGTGAAGACACTTTAGGAAAACAGAAAGCTGAACTTATTAGTCAAAAAAGCAGTCTTCTTAAAATCCTTGTATGTTTCCAGCTACGGTATTCAGATAGCTCTTGTCTACTGTATAAGAGTAGTCAGCTTTAAAATTTGAAAATCTGGAAGAACTAATGTTTTAAATCTGGAAAATCAGTTTTATTTCTTTTACTCCAGCATACTTAACAATGTAAATGTAGATAAATCCTCACTTTTGATATAAAGCATGGTCTAAGGTAATGCATGCTGCAGTTTGTCGAGAAAGCTAATTTAACATTCTTGAATTCATTTTCTAATGTCTGCTCTTGTATGACTGAACTCAAGTTCTGATATATTATTTCCTTTGTAAAAGAGAACTAGGAAAATCTCACCTTAAATTGAACTGCTTCAACTACAATGATATATATTGATAAGGATCAAAGGAAAAATTCAGGGAGGCCAACACCACATTTTGGGAATCCTGACATACCACACAATCTCTTTGATGCTAGACACACCTAGCCACCTCTTAAAAGGTAGCTACTTGCAACACACACAGACAAAAAGGTTTACAGTTCTCTCTTATGCTAACCTGAATATTGCCTTCCTCTTACTTCACTGTGGATCCTTGAATCTGTACATGCTAAGAAACACCCCAGATGAGTAGTCTTCTCTGCATTTGTAAGTATTTGTACTCTAAATCAGAAAAGCTGAATTTTAAGCATTCAATGTGAATCACCAGTATTACTCTTAAACATTTAGGCAGATACCCTTTTAATTAAGCAATATGTCTTCAGAATCCAAAACATTCCAATCTTAAGCATACAAAGAAAGAAAGAAAAATAAATATTGTAAGTAACATAGAAAAATTATTTCGCTATAAAAGCTAAATATCCTTTGAAGAAGTGTGAAGTTTCTTTTAATTGTAACCAGTCAAGTTGGATATATAGGTTATCATTTCTTTCTTCCTGTATATAGGGGTAATTTCTTTTTATTTAATTTAGCAAATAGTTAAGATTTTTTTAAAGGAATATAATATTGCCTTTCTCTTTAGAATATTTTTTCCAGAAAATGAAACAGTGACTTCCTATCAACTAGAGCTTTCTTGGTAGTTAATGAGTAAGTCTGCATTCTGCAGAGGAATAAACACCATTTTTATTCCATTTAAAAACAATCTAAAAAAAAATTTGCCATAATATGTTACTGACTTTAAACAGAACTTTCTACGAATTTCAATAAAGAGTTGAACTTAAAAACTGCTGGCACAAGTCTGTAACATAATGTAGTGATTTTTGAAATGTTTTATTACTAAGAATATATCCTTCACTTTTTCAGGAAAAAAAAGAGGCTGAAACAACAGACAAAATGATAGAGCTATAGACCATCTTAATGTTCTCAAAAGTCAGGAAAAATAAATATGTTACATTTATACTAAAAGTTTAAGGATAAATAACGACAGTGTGTTTCAGTCTGCCTAGCTTAACAAAGACCTTTTTTTTTTTTCACCTGAATATTCAATTTTCCCTTTCTTTTTTTCAGACAGACACAAAGAGAAAAATGACTGAAGAGGAAGATAATTTTACTAGAGAAGTAACAGAGTTTAACGATGAGTATGGACTAACAAGTAATAGAGATCTTGTGATTAAAAAAAAGGTCAAGACTGAAATAAATGATTTAGAGAATGAGGCAGCTCTGTTGAAAAATGGTAATTCTTGTACTAAATTATTTTATCTTGGACTACCAGAAACTGAATATAAATCAGTAAAATATAACTGTGCAAAACAATATTTAATTCCATTCCCTTGCTGTCTGGAACTTTCTCTTAGCACTAATCTGAATGATTGTGGTCTGACATACCACATTACGCAAGCATAATTAAAGCCTCTGCTGTTCCCTATCCTCTTCAGTCCTTTCCGACTGAGAGCACTAAAAGGAGAAGCAGCAGACCTGCGGAAGTGGCTCCTAGTGTCTGATGTCAACCAGTACAGAGGTGCACTGTCATCCGTAGTGTACTATATTAGATTTGCAATGATTATTATCAACTATGGTTGAGATATGTAAATTTCCTTAGATTCAAAAGAATTATATGCACAGATGTCTTGTAGGACTGGTCTTTTACTGCCACAGCATAATTTTATCTTTGAGTAAATATATAGAATATGAGATTTCTCAGAACGGAGAGTCAGATTGAAAAGCAATCGTTCAGCAAGGAAATAGGAGCCATCACGGATCACAAGCTGAACATGAGTCAATGACATAAGAATGCCAACACCATACTGAGACATAAACATAATTCTGACCCCTAAGACATGCAGAATAATCCTTCACTCTTTTTAGGGCAGCTAAGCTCTTAGCTGGAATACTGTGCATCAAGTTTTGGATGTTACACTTCAAGAAAAAGTGCTGACCAGCTGAAGAGGATCCATAGGGGACCAGTTAGAGTGATCAGAGTTCTGGAGAACATGAGAACGAAAAAAGTTAAAACATTGGGACTATTTAACCCATGAAGGAAAAAACTGATGGAAGATGGATATCAGTCTTCAAATTATTAAAGGATTTTGTAATGAGGAAATCAATACATTCTTCATACCTATAGTGAACTGAACAAGAAGCAACAAGTGTAAACCGCAATAAGGCAGAGTCTGGCTGTCTGCTTAGAAATCTTTCTCAGAACAGCGTACAACTAAAACACTCTGCCTTAGCAGAAAACATTACCAAATGTCTTTAAAAACAGGTTAGACCAGCATCTGTCAGAAATGACAGAGGTGCAGCTGATCGTGCCCTTGGGAGGAGGAATGCAGTAGATGACCCCTCAAAGTCCTTTCCAGTCTCATGATTCTATGATTCATCAAGCGTCAGCACTTTGAATTCCCAATTTCTGATGTAAAGTCCCTGAAATATGACTATCCATTTGAGTTTGTACTTCATGGTACCTTTTTTCTGTATTTCCTGCGACTCCGATTCTGATCTACAACTGAAAAAAAAATCTATATTTGGTGGCACTTGTTACTTTTAAGCATTGATTTTTGCATATTCAGACAGATGTGATGCATCAAATGATCAGTAGGACATGAAAGGTGACTAGCAACCTTCTCTAGGTTCAGCTTCTATCTTGATTCCATCCTTTTAGATTACACCTTTACTGAGGTATAGCTTGTATGTCTTTCCGTCTGCTACAGTCCTGAGCATACTGACAATACTGAAAAGTTTAAGTAAGTCACCACAAGGAAATTATGTGAGGACCTCCAGTTGTAAGGGAAACAATCACAATTAATTCCAGATGCTGTCAATGATCAGGTTCAAATGGCCACAACACTAAACAAAACAAGGGCTTATTTTAGCCCTGCTGATACATTCCTGTTCACCACCTATTCAATAAATCATCTTCTTTATAGCTGAAATAACTAAAGCAAAACATTCTTTTTATGCCTAGTCAACAAAGTATGTTAAACATCTTAACAACATTAAAACCCCACTTTCTTTCATAGTTATGGATACATTATATGGCATATAATTTCCTGTGAACTAGGTTTTATATGACTTCTTTTAGTTGATTTTGGTTTTATATTTAAGGTTCTTTTTGACTAGCTGAAGATTGGTAGAAGTAATTAAGAACATTTAAGATTATTTCATGAAGACTAAAACTACAATGCATTTTAATTTTAAATATATTTTTTCTTAGAAATGGAGTCAATGGAACATAAAAATCTTCAGTTAAATGCACTCCAGTCGCAGAAGAATGAATTAAAGCAGGATTTATTTATTCTCCAAAGCAAACTCAGAGGTGTGCCTGATAATCACTTGCTATGACAATTATTTGTGGCTTGAAAGATGCATATGAAAAATCTTTTCTGTCAAGCTATTTTTCTCAAGAAAAGGAAATAATAGAAACAAGAATTTAACATATTTTTATATTATGTAATTTTTGTAGAATTATTTTTTAAATACACTCATCATTTTTAAACATGGTTATAACAAACATTAAGGATTTCAATAAGATTTTTTTTAAATGTCAGTGATACAGTGGTCTACAGATTTGCTGTATCGTAATTTGTAAATATGAAAAAGAAATTTTTACTTTTGCTGGTAAGTCATATACTTAGATGAAGAATTTAGTGTTTCAAAGTGAACTTCAAATCAACATAAATATCGTTTAAAACCCATTAACTTCTATTTAAAGAATGTCACTAAAATTCAAATGTTTAACAAGCAACACGGCTTGGACTGATAAAGACTGATTTGGCCTAGGTGCTAAACCTCTGAGTTGTAAATTCAACTACCATCTCTTTACTGACATTTGTGTGTTCATGTATGAAAGTCTGTGCATAATAAAAGTAGTCTACGCACAAAGTTCGGAGGAATGTGTTGAATACACAGGAAACTATAAAAGAAAAAACTAAGAAGACAGAGGGAACAAGAAAGGTTCTGTGTCAAAGATGATCACAAGCAACAGGAAGTTTTTGAAATTTGGATTTAAAAAATACAGTTTAGAAGTGGTTTAGTAACTTATTTATAAATGGGTAAATAACATGCCAGAGAAAGAGAGCTAAGAAAGACAGGCTGTAAATATGGTCAGAAATTGTTCGGGAAAAGGAATGAAATTTTCTAGAAGATTGCAATATGCATACTAATTACAATAATGAAATAATTCATGTTCTTTATTCGGATGCCAGTACCCTACAAACAGCTTCATGAAGAAATATGAGAAAGGATAACTTTAGAAAATGTAGGAAGCCTTTGAATATGGATGATAAATATATATTTAGAAGGTAATTGTTATTTTATGTTCAGACCTTGAGAAAGTCATCAGGGAGGCTGAAAGAATGACAAAAGATTTAGAAGCAGAAAAAGTCCAAGTCACTGAAAAACCTCAGACTGATCCGGAATGTTTAAGGTAAGAGTTTCATGTTAGTAAGTTCCTAAATTTAATTTTAGGTCTGTAACTGCAGACCAGTCCTGGTGGCAATGACTATTTTATCTTTCCTGTACAATACTCCTAAGAAATCAGAAGAATTATACATTTTTATTACAGAACACGAATTCCTGTTGTTTATTGCAGCCTTTCACAATGCAAAGGAACTCCTCCTAGAAAAGCTGGTCCAAAATATTATCCATCAGAAATTGTTAGGGAAAATACAATTTTTGTTACCCTCATGTTTTTTTTTCCCAGACATTTCTGAGTTTTTGACAAAAATAAATACAGTAATTTTTTTTCTGAAAACTTTCAATGGAAAAATAAAATTTTGCAGAGAGCCCTGAGCATTTTTCTGAAAGAGTATTAGGTAACGGTTGCTTTTTTGCTGAATATCAGTTTTTGAAAGAAAATTATATATGAGCCCTATTATTAACTCTCTTCAACATCTTACGTGGTGTTGAGACATGGCCAAAATTCCCTCAGCATAAAAATTAATTAGCTCACAATTCTGCATATAGTAGCAAAAACTTTGCATTCAACATATACATAAAAGACACAGTGTAAATAATAATAACAGCAGCAATTCTGTAAGGCGGCGTGTTATAATGCAGTCTTTTACATTATTCATTCCATTGTGATATATTGTGTTTTGTGATACACGAGGCTGTCAACTTCCTTCTAAATACGATACTTCTCTTGGAGTAGTTTACTGCCATGAAGCCGCTTAATATGCACATTGGTGTAATTAGTTTTCTATCACAGTTTTCCTGTTTATAAGGTACAGAATTATCAAATATTATATTACTTCAAATCCCCAGCTCTGCCACTGATTGCTATAAGATCCTGGGCAAATCATTCAAATCCATGTATGTCTGTCTTTCTACATAGTGAAATTAACTTACAGCTCTGTGGAACGATACTTTGGTTTTATCTGGGCAGAAAACACAACAGTGGACAAAATATGTTAAATTCTATTAAGTACAAAACCAACAAATGCCATTTACAGTGAAAGCAGGAAGAATGAAACGATTTTTTTATTTCATAAAATGCCTCATTTTATGGTCAAGATAAGCTTACATTACTTGATAATTGCATGTAGTGCAAAATATAAAGTGCTCCTACTGCTATCACTACTGTCACAAAAAGCAACCACTCTTTGAGGTCTAATAATATATTGAAGAAATTTTCTTTATATTGAAATAGTTTTTCATTTCAGGTACTGGACAAATTTAGGACAGATTTGCCTAAGTCATACTTTTGTCTCACACTTGTTTTCGAGCTCATGTACACTCAGAAAAGCTCAATGCTTTAGAGAGAGAGAGAGAGAGATCCCTGAACAAGTTAACTCAGATGCCAGAAGCAACAGAGCTACGTTACTGTACTTCTGTGTTGGCACTAATAGGTTCTGCTCTTCAGTAGAGGCAAGCAGGCAATCCTCGTTTGTCTACTTCTGAATGTCATAGTGCCGCGCTGTTTAGAATTATCCCAGATCTTATTGGACTCATACAACTCTATCAATTTTTTAATTTCCTTTTTTACCAAAACCTACTCGTCATTTCTTGGTTTGGTCTACTGAATGAAGAGAATATGAGAGGGAATTAAAAGTGTTATACGTTATAAATAGCGCAGGTACCTCCTGGAGGTACCTGATCACTGTCCAGTACCTACAAGGAGGTCATCAAGAAGATGGAGCCAGAATCTGCACAAATCTGCGCAGTGGGAGGACAAAAGGCAAAAAGCAGAAACTGAAATAAGAGGGCTTTAGAATGAATTTAAGGAAAAACTTTTTTATCATTAAGATAGTTGGCAAAGGAAAAGGTTGCTTAGAGAGATTGCATAGTTTTCATCCTTGAAGATTTTCAGACTTGACTGGTTGAAGCCCTCAGTAACTTGGTCTGACCTTATAGCTGACCCTGCTTTGAGGAGGACATTGGGCTAGATGACCTCCTGACATCTTCTTCCATCTTGGAATTATCCAGTGAACCCAATTATCATTGTGGATTGCACAAGGGAGAGGAAACAGCCCATGGATCAATACGTATGCACTGGCTTGTGCCTACACTGCTCAGAGGCAGCATTATCTGCAGCAAACCACTAATCTCTACACAGCCTAGCACTTGGTGAGATCTTATCTGCTCTGGTCCCTTTGTAGTGCCTCTGTGACATTAAGATATAATGTCATATATATACACATATTTTCCACCCAATATGTATGAAATACTTAAAGGAGTTATGTCCAGCACAGCAGAGTGCTGGTTCAAAATAACCGTACCTAGCAGTTGCGTTACATGCCCTGCAATGTGCCACAGAAGTAGTTGAGGGACCACTGCTGCTGCAGCAAAGCACGTGGTGATGCAGTCCATGCCAATAGTGTCTGTGGAACGGATCCTTGAGTGAACCATCCTGTCCACTCCTGTGAGTGGCCTCTGTAGGGAATCTGAAAATAAAGAAAAATTCATGCAGTGTCAGTGAGAAAAACTGAAGTACCAGGCACCAGGAGTGAACCAGGAAGCCTTCCTGACAGTCTAGATACACCTTTGGCACTTGGAAAGGACCTTTTGCAGCCAAAGTGCCACTTAATGCAATCTTACTTATACTAGTGTATATCTTATCAGGAGTCAGTTTTGGTCATGTTAAAATCAATGCTATTGAACCTACAGTTTTTGAGAAACAACTCTTTTTAGCCTAACACCGTAAGCTTTTTTCCCCATACAGAATCTATAGCAAGAACAAAATTTTAGTTTTTACTGAGAATCATATTTAGTATACATAAAGAGAATAATATTTTGACACAAGTAACATGGATCAAAAATATATTTTTTTCTATGAAATAAGCACAAAATATGATTCTTTTTTTTACAGCGCAGGAAACCACACTTTAAATAGTGAAAATACCAATGTTTTTAATGCTTCCTTAGAACAAATGTGAGAGACAGTCAGCATCAATAACCTGATATATGTAGCTCCCAGACCACCCTGTAAGTCTGTTATTGTATCACATACCTAGTCCCAGCTTAAAAATCAATATCAAAAGTAGCTGGCAAGGCAAGAATCTTGATTATAATTAAGTGTATATCTTAAAGTAAATTGCGTTTCAGCTGAAGAGTGTAGCCAGCTAATTCAAATTACAGCAATTCATCTTTGATCTGAGAAAAATGTCCTATACAGTGTCTGCAGTTTCATAAAATTTCTCCCAAATCCATCAAAGAATTATAAAAGGTCATGAGAAGCACACACCAGTAATTCCAACAGCTGTTGGTGCTGCAGTTATAGACTTATTCTAATACACATCTGATACAGGAAAAGCTAACCAAAATTTAAATGTTAAGCACAGATATGGTTATGGATATGACACCGTAACCTCTTCCTCAAAGTAGGCAACACCCTGGAAATAGTAAGTCTCATGATACAGGTGTGTAATTCAGAGAAATATTCAAGAAAATAGAGCTTTTTTCAGAAGAGATCTGCAATTAAAATCAAAAGCCTTGTTTTAATTAGTTGTTGTATCAATGCCAACTCCAAACACAAAACAGCAGGGAAGAACTTTGGCATCAGCTCTCTTTAGTCACACTTCCCTGGCAGGTAGCAAGTAGCATCACTTAAGTGGAACAGTACAGGAGTTGAGCAGAGACTAATTGATACCATTAAATTCCAAGCTATGTCATTTTGCTATTATATTCATTGTAATTACTTACCATGTTAATTATTTATCTTCTTTCACACTTCAATTTTAAATTTATGTGTTGCCTTATGTAAAGCAACCTAGAAATAATTTTAATTAAAGTTTATTTAGACCAAGAACAGACAGTTTCTACCTAAAATTAGTATTTTTCACATTATTCCAAAGATAGATTAAGGATAAATTGTGACTTTGAAACCTGAATTTCTGTTCTTCAGAAAAGCAGCAGGAGACAGGAAATGCATGAATTCTGCTTACTTTATAAATGGTTCAAGGCTTTGTATATTTGCCTAATTCCTAAAAATATAGAATTGCTTCTTATACTTCATAATACAGAAAAAGAAACTCTCTTACCAATATTAGGAAGGAGAAAGCAATACTTTCTCTTGTACAAATCATAAAGGAAATATGTTCATTAGAGCTGAAAAAATGTTTCACGCTGACAGAGGACTGCCTAAGCCATGCTTGTTTTTAGTGGTTTTAAAAAAAAAAAAATGAAATTTTGTTTTATGTTAAATTTTATAATCAGGAAATATCAGTCTCTGGAGTAATTTATGTGGTTCAAAATGAGTTTTTTAATGACAATCTCCTCATTGATTTTTAAGCTTTTCTATTTAATAGCAGCGCCCAGTGGAACTATTATAGTTTGAATTATGTTAATATAGGTTTCCATTATAAATTGCATTATGGATTTACAAAAAGTGGATCAAATCCGACTAATGATACCTTTCTTTGATAAGACAATGGACTGGCTAGTCGAAGAAAATGCACTTGCCATCCATCTAGACGTTACCAAAGTCTTTGATATTATCCTGGGTGGGAAACTGCTAGTTAACCTGGGGGGCACATATTAATAATGTTAGGTGAGAAAATAACTGATAGTAACAACAGTGATAGGTCCAAAAAAAGGACTTTGGGGCTGGAAGAAGATGACTAAAGTCACAGCTGGTCTTGCTTAATTTTTTAAATAATGACTTTGGAATAGAAAGCATCTTAAGACAATAGTGTAAAACAATTCAAACACTGTAGACCTTGCAGACTGAAGCCACTAAAAAAAAGGAAGAATGTAATTATATAAGCGCAAGTTTAGGTACAACTAAGGATTTCGATAAAAGGTACCTGGAAACAAAGGACAAGGGAGCCTGAGCGTACTATATAATCAAAAGACAACTATAAACATCAAAAGTAAATATAGCTGTGGAAAAGATAAAGGCAAGATGTATTTCCAACAAAAAACAGAAGGGTGTAAGAATACTGTGTACAAATCTTTCACCAACATTTCAAGAAAGATGCATTGAACATGGAAAAAGGAGCAGAGAATGGAAAGCCCATAACAGAGAAAGAAACAAGGACATTTCTAAATCCTTTCTAGCTCTGAGAAAATGACATAGTTCACGTGAAGCAAAGCAGTACGATAGCCATATTAATACATCCAGACTGAAATCTAATTTTTCCTGTACAATAGAAAAATCAAAATATTTGAACTAGAAGGATCATTGACGCATATTTATTTTCCCTGCCTTTCAGTAGGAACCTTATTGACCCCTAGAAATACATTTCAGTTTTGATCTCTCCAATGCTTGTAAATTTTTCTTTCCTGTGTAACTTGTTCTTACAGTTCTTACGGAAAGTAGTCCGTACAACTTTGGTTTGCTGTCTGCACAGAAGCAAAACTCATCCTAAATGTGTAGTTTAATTCAGTGTGCCTGAACCTTTCCATGTTTATTAATCTATAATAATATATTCCTTAAAGACTTCTTGTGATGTTTTGTGTGTTTGGAGAATACAAATTTTAAAAGAACAAAAAACAAACTACACTTTTCAAGACCTATAACTTCTTCTATAAAGAGTTGCCTGATAGCATTCACAAAATGCAAGCTTTAATCAATGATTATTATGCGTTTTACAATCAATATTTGATCCAGAACAATAAAAGCTGAAATTTTGTTATTTTACCTAATTTATTTCTAATTATTTTAGTTTACTTTCAATTCTAATTTTATGTAGTCCAGTACCCTGTTTGTTTTCATGTTTCATCTTCTTGCTAGCGTTTATTATTATTGCTAGATCACTTTCTTAATTTTTATTCTATTTTTGCTCCATAAAGCACATACTTTTATAATTTATTTGTTCAACTTCAGTGCTTGAGTTTGTGTTTTGAGATACTGAATTCCACTTAGGACTCTTTTTTTCCCTTCCTCAATCAATGGATATTAGTCTGAAATTTATTGACTTCTTCAGCTGTATCAATAGCATTTTCTGTTTAGTAGTGTCAGCAAAGTTTATATACCCAGCAAAATCTTACTCTTGCCATAGAAACATACACATTAATTTAGTCCCAGTACTGAACTGAGACTGAATGAGCCCAATGTGCTAGCTCTACTTCAGCTTGAGACAATACGCTGAAGCCTTCTATACTTCTCTTCAATCTCAATAAAATCTTAAAACCTTGATAAATATTTCTCCTGACCTTTATGATAAAATTCAGGAAAATCAACATACATACTCTCATGTTTATATTTAACTTTTAGGGAACTTCGTTTTGTACCATAAATTCTATACCCTGTACATCAGTATCAAGCAATTCCATTTTATAATACACTCTAATGTTTTCCCTTGTATTTATGGTTAAAATACAATGGTGGTCATAAATCAGGCAAAGACAAGAAGGAAAATTAAAAAAAAATGTTTTACTTGTCTCAGCAAAACATAACCAAGACACAGTCTGGTCCTTCTGCAACTGCAACAATAACCAGGTAGGATCTTCCATCACCACTTAAACAAAAAAGGCTCTGAAAACACATATTCACCCTACTTTCCACACAAACTATTTCTTCTTTCAGACCTCTTTACGTAAAAGTATTCCTGGAATGGAAGTTTGGGCTACTGAAGTCTTGACCCTGTAACGTGAATCTGTGGATGATTCTCGGAGAAACCTGTTTGACAATAATATTATTTTCATCATAGTTCAATTCATAATACCAGCATGGATTGATTTCACAATTATTCTTCCTGTTTCCCTTCTGCATATATAGCTGAAATTCAAGAAGAATGTGCATCAACCACAAATGCTAACAACCTTTAATTGCTGTGTTCATTTCCAAGCTGCAAAATCGATCATCTTCAGTGATCTTCTTCTTCATTTCTTTGTCACTTCTGGCATTCAAGAATAATGGAAAATGGACCACTGATAGCAGAACTCAGTCTAGGGCAAGATAGCATCCAAAAAAATGCTGATGCTCTTGTTCCACCTACTTGATTTAAGGTTTTGCTATTGCTATTTATCTTTAATGTTTTTCAAAGGAAGAGTCAAACCTCCTTTCACAAATATGTCATTTCAACTCCAGCTGTTCATTAGAGCCCATTACTTGGGCTGCTGTATCTTCCCAACACATTGTTAATCCACCGCAATAGCTTTTGTGAAAGGTGTATTTTATTATCATGAAAGAGACCAAAATGCTGAAACTAAAACAAAAACAAAGGGCATGGAGGGCCAAATGCTAATATGATTTTTCAGATTATTATTTTTTTAACAGATTTGCTTTTTATTGTAGTCATATGGAGGGAATAATTGTCATATTAATCCTTGGTCTGGCAAAAGGTACATCTCTTTCCATTTCTGAAGGTGACAGAAAATATTCCCTCCACCTAGGCAGTATAGTTTCATGAATAATTGGTTTGCACATTTAATCTGATAGTGGAAAGATAAATATGAATATCCTGCTTATCTTAAATGTAAAATGAAAAAGCTAAATCTGCTTCCAGGTTAAGCATTTTTTTGAATAGTTCCATTGTCTCACATTTCTTCTGGTAAAACTGCATCATTTATTCAGTAACTCAGGCGTCTCCAATGCATTAATTGTGTAGACTGTAACCTAACAGACAGTCCTTGTTTTGTGAGTATAATATTCCTGGCACACACTGTAATTATCTAGCTTCTAAATAAGAAAGAAGGAAGACCTGAAATCAGAATCAATTGATTAATGCAAAAATTAAACACCATATTTGAATGAATGTCTTTTACCACCACTAGCCCATGCTCTGTAAGGCGTTGTGCTGGCACCGCATTTAAAAGTTTTATACTTTAAACGAAATTTTAAAATTAATATACAAAATGTTACAGTTTCAAAGCACATCATCAGTAGTAATTAATTCACAATCCCAAGACACAGATAAGCAACTCTTACTGATTATCTTCTGGTTGTTCTATCCTTAGTGTACACATAACATGGACTGGTATTCTCAGCTGACAACCAGCAAACAGACTATGCATCACTTTCACAATGTGGCAGACAATGAGAGAGCACTTTCTCTGAGATTAACAGACTGTGTCTTTTCCTAAACTAAATTAGGCAAAGTAGGGCTTTTTTTGGTCTTAAATTAGGGTTCTAATATCACACTAACAGAGAACACAGCGAGAAAAAAATGAGGAGGCAAGGCAACGAAGTTAAGCTGATTTAATCAAGATCAGAAGCTGATCTTAGACCTTGAAATGAACTTCTCTCAATGAAAATGGTCTGTAAACTAGCACTGTACTACAGTACAGTCAATATTTCATTTCTTAAAGTATAGTTCAAAATTTCCTTTTGTTTGAACACCTGTATGTATTATGAATGCAGGAGAAATATTTCTGAAAGCAGAGGCATTGTATATTGTAATACAAACACATAGAGCTCACACTGTTTCCATGTTGACGGTAAGATATTTACATTTTCCACAGGAACAGCAAAAGTAACTTAAGGTCCAGTCTTATGCTACTATCCCAATGCCACATAGTAGCTAAGCTATGCCTCTCATATGAAGCTATACCTTTTACTTTTAATAAAGCCATTTTCTTGCGTAGAAAATACACTGTCTGCAGTGGGACAACTAAAGTGGTGCATTATCTATATAATGGGGTTAAATAATTTATTCCCTGTTACAGTATATAAAATAAAAAATGGTTGCTACCTCCTCTTTCAACTTCAGAAGAGAGTCCTGCTTCAATGCATCAGTTTAGCTATTTAATGAGAATTAGAATATATACTTTTCCTCCTTTATTCAGTCTGTCTATATGTCCCATAATATTCACACTGATTGCTGAAACTGTATTAAGAGTAAGGAACTTCTGCTTTCTTCTTCTGCTTTTCTTCTGACAGCCATAGCAAGACTCAGTATAATCTCATCACTTTGTATTCGTCAGACTACTAAAAACTCTGGCACAGATTTCTCTTGGCCTACCATTTATTAATTTAAACCACTACAGTCACTGATGTGCAAAGTTTAGGTGTGTCTTTTTAGCAGGACTAATGTCCTACACGTTTCCCAAACACTGATATTTCCCTTGGGAAATCTTTTTATATAGAGGGCTTTTTTCCCAATTATGCTGCATTTATCTTGTTCTCAAAACTCTGGATTTTTGAGCCTGGCTTGTAGACAGTGTTAGGCAAGTCAAGTCTTCTGCCTTTTTTCATTCTATGAAAACATTTGGGGAGGAGCTGCAGCGTTTCAGGAGCTGCAGCAATTGAATATCCTGCTGCGAAGGTTTGTTTGTCATTGTTTCCATTGTTATGGCAAAAATTAGCCAAGAGCTGTTTGTAAAAACTGCTTTATGCCTCAAAGAGACACAAGAACGTTCTATCCCTGCAAACATTGCTGCTGTGAATATTTCCACTTATTTAGGGAAGCCTAACTGCACGCTACAATGTTTTTTTCCTGACCACTTCCAGTGGTTCCAGAGGGAGCTCCCTGTATGGTGCTCGGTCCATGCTGTCTGATTTTCTAACAGATTTTAATGTTAAGCTACTAATATTTTCCATTAAAAATAATTTAAAATAATATTTTTACAGATAATTGCTACTAGTGTCATTGGGACTATCATATAATCTTGAAAGAACAAGGGAAAATGTCAACGCTCTTTTTTAACGCAAAAAATGGCTATATTAAAGTTAGTCTTTATTGTAGAAAAGTTGGAGAATTCCTGGCCAAGACTATTGGGAAACAGTCAGTAAGTGCTGAAGAATAATAGGAGCAGTGCGGAGAGAAGAGCAGCAGCAGCAAAGGAGTCTGTGGAGAGGTGCAGAGCAATGACTGTACTGGAGCGGCTGCACTGGGTCAGGCAGAGGACCCATCCAAGCCGATGGGTCCTCTGTCCATCCATACCCTATCTCCACCACTGACTACAGGGCTATCCAGGGAAAGTATGAACAGTAACATATGGTACTTCCTAAATATAAAGATTCAAATTCACATGTTTAAGTAAGGAAAATGATGACTAGTGAGGCCATAAATCTTCTAAAGTTTATGAAAACAACACAGTCCAGAAATTTGTCTAAGTACTTAGTCAAAATACACTTTGTTAAAACCCAAACTGTCATTTTCCAAAGTTCCTCACATTGCCATCACAACTGCCAGTGCTGAATGAAATGATATTGTGGGAGAGCAACATATCAGACTGCTGACTACAAAACTAGCAAACTTCTATCCTGATCATGCTTTGCTTACATCATGCTTAGATCAATGAGGGTTTTCTCACATAAGTCAAACTGACAATTGGGACCAAAGTTGAAAGAAATAGTTACCCAAGCACCAGTTCTCTGATCTGAAAATTAGTTTGGTTTTGGACACAGGCTTAAGAAAGAATTAGAAAATTGCAAAGATGATGACTGGGAAAGTATCTGTGAGACTCTTCGAACGGAAATTGAAATTCTGCAAATGGTATGCCATTTTCATTATGTATTTTAAATGTTTGGTAATTTTAGTTTTAAAAGTGTTATTTAAGATGATTAGCAGTGGGTTTAGATAAGCAGGTTTTTTATACTGTGGACACAGCCAAACATCCTTGCATTGCAGGTGCACTCCGGTTGTTTCAGCCCACTATTTCCAAATGTTCAGGAATATAATTTCTCACAGGAAAGGGAAGCACAAAAAATAATTTAAAGATACATTTTTAGAAGAAGACCTATTTGGGGGACTAGTGCTCATCATTAGTTTCTTGAAAGCTGCGTAAAATTATGTATTTAGGAGCTAAATCAATCTTTACCTCCAGATATCAGTTAAATAGGAGTGGAGAATATAGAGAAATAGGACTATAATAACATCCTTTTATGTAATACTTCATTTTGATCACTCACAAATTCTTTACAATAACTTATTAAAGTGTGATTTTTTTCTAAATTTCAGTCCTAACTTCAAATTTCTTGATTGCCAGTCTGTGTAATAATACAAAGAGAAAAAAATATTTTGAACTACCATTTTTGGAAATAAAGAGGTTTTAGAAATTCATTTCAGAGCCCCTGATTGAGCTGATGAAGATGCAGCAGCCACTAACATGGATAGCAGCTTAACAGTCACGGGGAAGTTGTATTACTCACTTTTATGATCAGTTTCAAGTTTCTGCTGGAGGAATGCAACTTACCTGTACTTTATCTGTTAATTTTATCATGGCTGTCAAACTTCAGGTACAAAAAAACCCAGCTCATTACTTTAAAACTTCTCTGCAAATAACACACTGAACTCATTAGATTTCATTTTCTGTAATTCAATTCTTTCTCTTTTCCAGAATCTATCACAAAAAAAGTCCTCAGACAAGTGAATATGTGGCATATAATATGGAGTGTCATAGAAGCTAATCTTTGACAATTTGAAAACCATTTTACTCAGGCTCTATCAGATTTGCTTCTATTTTTTCGTTTGATTAAACCTCAGTTAGTATCTGCCTTTACTTTTCATTAAAATAAAATTTTATTAAAATAAAAGTTGTGGGGGTTTTGTGTTTTATCACCAAATTCAACAGCTATCCATCTGTAGTTTTCTCTTGGTTGCCCATGAATGGGCATTACATAGTCCACTACACATACAGCTGACTTACCAGCTCTGCTCTCTATGTACTATGCTTTAGAATGAATGCTCTCCTATTATTAAGGTAGTGATGTAGTCTTATTTGAGAGGAATATTGTTATTACCATCAAGAAATACTCAACAGGAACTGTGGCTGTTTAGTTTGTAGCTTGACGATACAATTCTGTAACAAGCTCTCTGAAACAGCTCAACTCCAGCAATGCTGCGTGATAGTCCAGAATAGTCTCCAAATCTGCTGACCAGTAGATGCCTCCATGGATGGTAAGCCAGTCCATTATTTAGTACTTGTCTTCTGATTACATCAGAAGTCTTCTTTTCTTCCTCTCCCACAACCCACAAAATACTGAGTGCTAGCTTCAGCACTTCACAGCAAAACTAAAACCATATTCTAAATGAGAAGTCCACGTTTCTAGAGAACTGGTGAAGCATTTCCACTGAATAAGGGACCCTACTCATTCAAGCACGTGGGACGTATAACTGCGACAGCAATTCCCAGCCCCACAGTAGGAACTGACTGCGTTAGTCGGGTGCTTACGATAGGACCATGTAAAAACTTTCACTTTGATCAGCTGCACTCCAAGCGGTGGTCATCATCTCATCGCATCCAACTGTGTGTGAAAATAATTTTCAGTCTGATTGCCACCTAGGGAAACATTTCTTCACAGTGTTTCTACACCCAGAGCTCTCCAAGCTACAGAGGATGTCTGACCCACATAAAACTGTGAAAGATATTTTATTAAGAGGGGAGGAATAAATAACTTCTGGAAGCTGACCGAATTCTGCCTGTGATGGAGAAAGTTTTTCCTCTCAGGAATCAGCCACAGTTTGAAGTCTGGCAAGGTTTGAACTGCAGCACTGCTATCAAAGAGTATGCTGATCCACTGGGTTAACAAGGATAATTCCAAGACGATGGAATTATCATTCTTAATAACCAGTGTTGTTGGAGCTGACAACCTTATAAGGTTTCTTTTGTCTCTTCACTAGGAGAGATCCTCTTAGGATGTGCTTAATTTTAAACAACCTAGTCCCTCTGACTTCTGTGAGACCATCTGACTCTTTTAAAGTTGGACAACTAATGCTTGTGGGCTTTGATCAAATCCAGGGCATACTGCAAAATGATACAGTTGCACATCAGAGTGTCTACAGACAGCTAAAGCAGTGCTAATTCTGGGGTTAAGTGCTGGAAACAGATACAAATTTGGGATTTGTTACGATGGCCAAGTTTATCCTGATGATTTTATTCGTTTAAGGGAGATTGCTTACATTAAGTGTATTGCTTAATCAACTGGGAAACATTTCTTTTTAAATTTTGGGTTTATGCACTTATAATTGCTTTTATTTACAAGAACCCTTGAATCTTTTTTGTAAAGGTCACATATTTATATAGCTGTTCATTAAATACTCAGATATGACATAAACCAGAACTCCAATATTGAATTATATCAGCATTCTACATATACATCTCAGCTATTGCTATGAGCAATAGCATTCAATAACTATCACTAAATGATATAAATTAATATCTCTAAGTGGCCTGAAGAAACATCTGGGGATAAGAAATGTGGTAAGCCCTTTTCAGAGATACTTTAGATTCCAGGAAACTAGCTGCAGCTTCAGTTTTGGGGGGGGGGGGTTGTTTGTTTTGGGGGGGGGGGGTTTCATTT
>Ga0065711_1005506_pt1 | contig 41762 bp, 24 predicted proteins | sample Hoacrofraction12_FD_59098 | JGI IMG/M metagenome (GOLD analysis project Ga0065711, IMG submission 59098) | Hoatzin crop microbial communities from Cojedes, Venezuela - Epithelial fraction 12 v2 (version 2) | ecosystem: Host-associated > Birds > Digestive system > Esophagus > Crop | place...
GGGAGGCTGTGGAGTCTCCTTCTCTGGAGATATTCAAGACCCGCCTGGACAAGGTCCTCTGCAGCCTGCTGTAGGTGACCCTGCTTCGGCAGGAGGGTTGGACCAGATGACCCATGGAGGTCCCTTCCAACCCCTACCATTCTGTGATTCTGTGAGAGAGGTGTTATGAAGAGCTCCGGGCTCTTGCTGTTTCAGAGGGGGTATAGGAGCACGGCAGGGTGCAAATGGGTCCCAGGGATGCAGCTGGGTTCAGGATGGGGATGGAGCATCCCCAGTGCTGCTCCTGGTGGGTACCATTACACCAAGGACACCGGCTGGGTACTTTTCCATTTTTTCAGTGATTGAAAAGGTGCCGCTTAGTCTTGGATATTATTTACCCGTGGTTTGGAGGAGCTCTCATGGCCGGCGTCGTCCATGCATGAGGTCTCCGCAAGCTGTTTGTCCGGGTGTGAGCACCCAACCCCCACCGTTGAGGGACAAAAGCCCACGGGGCAGCACAGGTCCCCCCCTCCCACTCCCAAGGGGATGCGCTGGCAGCCCCCCTTCCCCTACCAGGATTTATCCTCAGATAAAACCAAGGCGAGCTGGCCATCACCGACCATCAATTTCTGATTTTCTCCCTGAACTTTGTCCAACTGTCTAAGCTGAGTTTGGGGAGTAAAGGATTTTCCTCAGACACACATAATCGGCATAATCAGCAAAGCCCTGTCTTTCGGCCCCCTAATTTGCAATGTGATACGATGGCACTTTTTGGCAATAACTAAAGTGATGTATAGTCAGGAGGATATAGTCCCCGGATAGAGGCGAGATTTATGGCTCTGGCTATAACAGATATTTTACTCCTCAGCAGCAATAAAGGCATGGCTGAAAGCTCTACAAAATCAAAATAAATGCAGAGAATGAGGAAGCTTGTCAGGTAATAAAGGAAGTTCTTTAAATCAATGGGGAATTTCAGGGAGAGGTGACTGAAGTTTTGGAGCAAGTGTTGCACAAGCCCAACAGCGCTGCACAATTACTTCCAGCAATGTCAACTTCTACTCTGTCTGTGGTTAATGCTATGTCTGTTTTATAGGATGTTTAAGCTTAATTAAAATGTTTTTATAGATTATGTTATACAGTTTTACAGGTCTTTTATTTACTCCATGGCAAACAAATACCAACTACTAAGTTATACATGTTGGGTGACCCCAGGATTATCAAAAGTGTCTGGACCAAAGGCTGCTTATGTAAAAAAATCCCATGATTGGGTTACAACAAAACAAGGCAGAGAATCGCAACTGTAAAAGCCTGGGTTGGTGCCTCAAGAATGATGTTGCCTATGCTGGCGGTCCATCTGCGTAGAGCTCTCTGCATGGAGCCTTCCCAAGCCAATGCACCAAGGGCTGGGAGCTCCTCATGGCCAACAGACACATCAGGGATAACCATCAGTGATGTCAGTTCATCAGCTCTGGCACCAGCAGCACTGGGAACTCCGATACCGGTGGGCTGCCATCCACAGATGCTGTTTTCAACCTTACACTGCATGACCTTGCTGGGAGAAGTGTAACTGGTGCAGCATTGAAAACGGTGGGTGGCTGGTGGGCTGTCCCTCCCTTGGATGCTGTATTGTCCTTGAAAAGCAAAAGCAAGGCACATGCGTGCATAGCCCTCGTCATCCTACCACTGGAGCACCTCGGCAGCACCACGAGGATGCTCACGTGCCCCCAGCTGAACAAATACACAGTACTATTTTCAGCCCTGTCTGCCATCCCTTTTTAATTTGCGCTCTTCTCTCCATCTTTGCCACAGCTACGACACAAAATACGAGCTAGGGAAGGCAACAAGTCTCACGACCTTCTATACGGACTTAAGAACCTGGACTTCAGCACTTGAAGCCCTGAGGTGACTTAGCAAGAAAAAGATAAGAAACCTAATGTCCTCATCAAAATGAGAGAAAACAATAGAGGAATAAAATACAACGCCAAACTCCTAAACTGGCCTTGCCTTTCAGCTAGTAATGATGTTCTTACTATTACCCTTAACACAAGCATTAAGGACTGGTCTAAGCCAGTCACCCAGGTTGCTTCGGTGGTCGGCCGCAGGCAGGCAGCCCCTTTTTGCACATCTAAACCTACGGGAGAGGAACGCCAGCCTCGGGGTCCAACCAGCCGTTTCGAATCCCTTAGAGGAAACGGGCCAGCTTAATCTTCTGTACTAGATTTCACAGCAAAGTTTCTAACTTCACACGATAACCTTGAATTGCAGACCAATATATACGTATGAAGTTTCATCACTTTCTGATATATTAACCTATACATATTATAATTTGTCCCTCCAAGTATAAATTAAAACCCTTTCCTCATTTGTTGAACCTAATCACAGACAAACCCCAAAATTTTACTCTTCCCTCCAGCAATCCCTTAGTGTCTGTCCCTACAAAAAGCAGCTGCTGGTATATGAGCTATACCTAAAATATACCATTATTTCATATGAGAGTAAATATGGTATATCCTTGTGTTTTGGGCAAATGCAAATTGGCTGTCATTCATGAAGTAGCAAATGATATTGAATTCTTTTTTGTACTATAGAAAAGGCTCTTTGAACCTTTTATAATGGTGTTTTACACCGGCAGCATGTAAGAAGAGGGTATAAATGTGTCCGAGCAGGTTTCACAAAGTCTCTGGGTTCAGCAGCACTGCTGGCTGGGCCAGGACTCAGCAACCCCAGGACTCGGCAGCCCCCCACTCTGCTCCCCATCGTGCTGGGGTACCTCAGTCAGATAAATCATTGCAGTGCAAAAATTGCAACAAGAACAAAAGAAAAAGATGCGTATGACTCACAGCAGCTCAGGCAGCACATGATACTCCATCTTGTCATCGATACACAAGCTAATTAATCCCTTAAGGGACCATGACATCAAGGTAATTTTTCCTACCTGTTTATTTAGGTTGCTTGATGCCGCCCTAAATAAATGGGTTTGAGCCTTTCTGTTAGCAGAGACTGGCATCAAACAAAGCTCAGGCTCTCTAAAACACCCACCAACAAAATCTCCTACCTCAGCTTCTCACAAGAGTTCAAGCCCTGCTTGGCCCTTGAACCATACAGGACAGCCCAAGTGGAAGGAAGAGGCAAAGATTCAACACCTGATGGAGGGGAGCCCTGGGAGGAGCTGGCACCCCCCCAGCTCCTGGGAAAGCCTCCTGCATGGGGCTGCACCCCAAGAAGAGCTCCCGGCTGTGGGTTGTGCATCCCTGGTGCGCCTTCCCGGTGGCAGGTGCTCCCTCACCCGCAGGTCCCCATGGGGCAGGCAGCCCACCCTTCCCACAGCCCGATGGCCGGTGTGAGCAGTGTGCCGGGGCACAGCCATCCCTGCCTGTGCTTGGAGAGCATCATGGAAAGATAGAGTTCCACACCTGCCTGCTTCGTTACAGTATTGGGCCGTGCATAGCATCCAACAGATGTTGAAGAGCACAAACCCAGGGTTTTACTTCAAGAAATGAAAAGGTAAGCCATAAAAATACTCAATATTTTTTTGAGCTTAAAAAAAAAAACAGGAATGAACTTTCACATGCCAGCAGAACGCAGAGTCACCAAGCAGACCTCTTATAGGAATGGTACTGAGGCCACCTTGGAGCCAACTACTGCAGTCAAGACCTAGGTCCCCACCCCATGCGATGCCGGAGCACACAGGGTACCACATGTCCTCCCACCAGCTGCTCCATGGTCTCTCCCAGCTCCTGAGTGGAATCCCATGGGAGCCCACCAGTACCTAGCATGGGTTTGATCAGGTTTGCTAAACATTATTTTGCAGAAAGCATTCACCATCATTTAAAGTATTTTCTTTGGAGCTGGGGTTCGTAAGACATCAACAAACTTGTCATCAGAAACAACACCAGCAATCTGATCCCTGGGATTCACCTCCGTTTCCAAATTGCCTTGTGTCCCACTCGGAATCGGGCGTTCCTCTGCACACGCCGCATGCTCAGCTAATGAGCTCCCAGGCAGTATTTTATCAAAGAAATGTGTCAGGGCCTTTCTGTTATTGCTTCTTGTTTTGCAGTGTTAGTTATTAAAGCAAAGCGTGTATTTTTCCCCCCCCGCCCCCTCCCTTGACAGGAACCATTGAGGGCTGTCGGTAACAGGAACCAGGTTAGGAACAGCTGGCAAAGGTTTAATGGTGCATTGTTAACACAAAGCTGTTACACACCTTGATAAACACATAACGGGCTCCACAAAATTAAAAGAAAATTAAAATGCAAATGTTTACACAAGATAATATTTCCTCTTTTTTTTTTTAAACACTCATTCACCTGCATCGCAGGTGTGAGACAGCAGCTCATGTGACAAACCACAGCTTGCAAGGTGGCGATGGTCATGTCACCAGCTCACGGGTGGGCACAGTGGGCGAGACATAAAGGGACACCCGTATGGTCCTGCTGGAGCATTGCTCTACTTGTAATTAATGCCCCAGCTGTAACGAGGCGTACTCCTTATAGTAAGGTTGCTGCTCATCCCAGTGCCCTTACGGCAGGAGCTCGTGGCTGGGTGCTCGGGCAGCGCAGAGTGGAGAGGGCTGAGGTGGGTTGTCCCCAATGAACAGGCAAAGCTTTACAAGCATGGTGAAATACATAATATGGATTCTTCCAAGTAAAAGCGAATACACTCCGGTCGTCTTTGTGCAGATGGTTGCTTCATTAAATCTACACTAATTGCATGAACATGAGCCCTGCTTGACGCGCACATGAGGCAGGAAACAGTCTCGGAATCAGACGTGGAAGCCGAAGGGTCTTGGGGAAAGATGGGGCGCCCAGCCAGGGGTCCTTCGGTCCTACAGCACGTGGCTGGTGGGGACCACCTCGCCCGCGGGCCGCTGAAGGAATAAACCAGCTCTCAGTCCCAGTTAAAGATGGGACAGGAATCTGGCTCCTGGCAATCTGCTCTAGGCTGTAACTCTTATCACTGCCTTTGGCAATAATAACGCAGGTGGGGAGAGGTGAGAGGAAGGTTTTTTTAGGAGACGTTTCCACCATCTGATGGGAACTCTCCAAACCACCAGAGCCCAGGGAATCACGAGAAACAGTTTTTACCAGCATTTGTTCAAATGCATAAGCTTCATCTAAGGATTTACCTTCCTTTGCATTTAATTGCTGATTTTTTATTTTTTTGATAGCTCAGCTATAAAATAGGGTAAATAGGTCCATCTGGGCATGCGAGCAAGTCCCAAGACAGAGATTGTTTGGAGCCACCTCCCTTCTGGCAAGCAGAAAGTATCTCAAATGGATCGTGCAAACACTTTAATTCTCTAACCAGGACAAAATCTGATGTTTTAAACTAGTAGTGGGCGACTGATTTGTTTAGCCCAGGACTGTATTACTATCCAGGGACAGAGGTTGCTCCGCTGATACGTTCAGACAACAAGACCCCAAGAGCATACGCAGGAAAGCGGGAGCAGACCGTGCTGAACTCTATGTTCCCACAGTAATTCTCGGTATAATCAAGCGGGGAGTTGTTAAATGCATCATCGCTTCTTTGTCAATGCTGCATATTCAGTGCAATAAATTGTGGCTTTCACAGGTGAAAAGACTTCAGTGTGTGTCACAGTAACTCCTAGGTACAGCTTCTAAACAGGTCTATTTTCTACGCTATTGAGCAAGAGCTGATAAAAGAAACCACTTAACGGGAGGTGGAACAAGCCAAGAGCTGTGAGGAGCTGTGGTCAACACGGACCCACCCACAGCATGGACCCATCCACAGCATCACCGGGCAAACTGTCAGCAGCTCTGCCCACACCCAGCTGTGGGCACCCATCTCAGGGATGACACAAATGTAAGAAATCCTAATCTTTCATTCCTCTCAACACCTGGCCTGAGTTCATCTTGGTAAGGCAGTTGCGCTGATATGACAGAGCAGTCCCTTTGCTAAAACTGAAGAGAAATTTTAGTATCAATACTTCCCATTACTTATAAGTTGTGCTATGCTTTCATACATTTTCTTCTGAAGAGGTATCCCTAATTAGTTTGCACAATGACATGGGTAATCCCCCTTGTTCCACAGCAGCATCTGCATTAGGTCACTAAAATGACAACATTTAATGATTTGTCTGAAGATGTAAATGATTTAGCTTTTGTACTCTGCTTCACTTGAATGCAGCGTGAATTGCTGCAATTCCACACACAGTCTCTGCTATTAACCTTTGATATTTAGACCAGATAACTGCAAATTCCCTCTAAATCTCCTCTGAACTCACCCTCTGGTAAGGAGGAGGAACTTCACTCTGGCTGTAACTCCCTGTCCCACTGCAGATGGCATTTGCCAGCTCCTCTTCCCAAGTTTTTTTGGAGCATGGATGAGGCACCAGGGAAGGAGGGCAGACACCTGCCTCCTGTCTTGCAGCCACTTTACCTCCAGCATCCCATGACACTGGTGAGTGCTGCTTTCCTTCACTCAAAAGCCTAGCTTGCCGGAGAAATATTCAGTTATCAACATACTCTATTGCAGCTCCATATTAACCCATGTAACTTCCATGAAACCTGCTTGCACAGGATGAAGTTTAGTATTTATTAGAAAGCATCTGCTGTAGCCACAGCATCCAAACACCCTTCTGCTCACTGGTATTTACTGCTTCGGAGTTATTCCCCCGCTGGGACTGGAGCAGGATGGACAGAGACCCCACCGGCAAGGGCAGCATCGTCTGGGACACCATGCAGGGCTGCCCAGCCCGACCACAACCCCGGTACTGAAATGCCCCATCCGCTGCAAGGGTGACCGTGAGATGGACATGGACTGAGGAAACCTCCAGCTGGGGTTTCAAGAAGCACAATTCACTTTCTACCCTTCAAACACAAATCAAATCCATTTTAAATCTTCATCCCTGGTGATCAAACTAAAATACGTTCAGAGCAGAAGGTAGACGTGGACTCCTATTTCTGAACACACACAAAGATGAAAAATAAACACACATGAAAGCCCTTAGATGCTTCACCTTTTGCATTTGAAATATGTACATGAGCCAGCACCTGTTTTTCCTGCGCCACTTGGTAATGGGTGAAGCAGATCATCAAGGTTCTTGCTGGGGAGATGTTTGGGACTGCCCAGCAGCCTGCTGTGATGCTCCCCAGTCAACACAGCTTGTGGAGCACATGGAAATAAGCAGTTTATCTTTACTTTTTCAAGACAGAGACCGAAATGGTATCTTCTGGTCTCTGAGGTCTTCAGGAAGCTGCAAACCCAATTTAAACTCAAGTTTGTCACAGTAGTACTTGATGACAGAGAATGTTGCATGGTATTTGCCATCAGTTGTAAGCAACATGGCACCAGGGATGTGACAGGAAGGGACGTGACAGTAATCAGTGAATTGGTTAAAACCCACCTAAACCAAAGCCCAAGTCCTTCTCCTCTCTCTCCCAGCTAATACTGAGGTGGACACCTTCTCACCCAGCTTGTGTTTGTACAGAAGCCACTTCCATCCCACACAGCTTGCTCATGCTTTCTCCATCCCAGATTCTATCTTTATGAACTGAGATGTTTCTTCAAATGGCAGATCCCATCCTACTTCCTATATATATATTATATATACATTTTTTAATCAGCAGATGTCTCAGGACTGATCAAAAACAATTGGGTTTCAGCATAACGATACAACTCCTACAGAACATTACCTTGTCATGTTTCAGGGGGGGTGGGTGGGTGTGAGTGTGTGTGGGTCAAGAGGGAAACAGCAGTATGTTGGCCATTGTTTATAACTCTCTTTTGTAATCTGAAATCACTGAAAGAATGAAATAAAATTTGAAAAACCCAGTAGTGGTTTTTTGGGGGTTTTTTTCCCTCTTTTTTTTTTTTAAATAAACTATATGTTCCATTCCTTATCACATGAGTTAATAAATTCATGAGAGGATGAGATGCCTTTCTGCCAAACTTCTATCTACGACTTTTCCTATATACGAATTATCCATGCGTATTTTAGGAGACCACCTCAGTTCCAGAAAGCAGCGCACGTCCTAGTTCCTTTCATAATGCCATATGCCTGTGGCCGCTGGGCAGAACTCCACCGTGACACGCAGGTATCTCTGTATGCTAAATCCTTTTTTCCTAATGGCTTTCACACCATCCCTTTCATAGGCAGATTGCAAAGAAGGTATACCAGGTTTAATTGCCTGTCTTTCCTTAAAATTGTACATTACCAAGCACGCCTAGAGCTTGTAACTTAATTGAAAAAGAAAAAGGAAAAGCAAACAACTGGAAAACACACCTCAGATTTGGGTAAATTGTAGGGGATAAGATAAAGCGTCATACATACAATACTTAAATTTTTTGTAGGTAGGTTGCTATAAACTACTGCATTAATCCCCTCATGTAAGGTGTATATCCTATTAACTAGAACCAGAAGAACATTTAATTAAAACTCTAACATCAGCAAGGAGGAAACCGTTTTTCTCATAAGATAATTAACAGGTATTAAAACTGCAGGGGAAAAAAAAAAATCTATTTTAAGCCATACCTATGGGGAAAACAGCCTGAATTCACATTCTTTATGACATTTATTCCTACTGCTGCTACGAGGTAGGTCAGCGTAATTGGGACCGTTCGCAAGAAATTCCTGGAGTCATTTGTTTTTGCTGAAGTTTTGGGAAGAGCCAGCAGCCCTCATCACACAGCTGTTCAAAAGACACTGCAGGTAGCTCTGCTAAGACCAGAGCTCATTTTCTCAATTACATCTTCCACCGTGTCTTTTTGCCCTTTCCTCAGACTGCTGCAACTCAGAATTAATGGGTTCCTTCTGTCTGAACGTGAAGGGCTTTGTCTTTATTTTTTTCCTCCTTTATTTGCAGCTCCCATAGGATGAAGAAAGAAATAAGCCCAATCGCATTAGGCTTTCCGAAACCCTTGTTTTCCCTGCTAGCAAAACTCCCGGCAAGATTCTATGTTGTAAGTAGCTAATACAAGACTTTGGGACCCATTTTTCAGAGGCACCGGTGACCTGGTTTGCACATTGGTTTTTGTCATAGCTCTGGGCACTCCGAGCTCGTGGGTTCAGACCGTCCCCTGCTGCAGAGCATTTATGGTGTATGCTGCATGCGAATGTGTGTGGAGCACAAGGCAAAGACCTAGGGATATGGGGGTAAAAAAAGGAAAAGTTAAGTCTTCAGAGGAATGGGTACAGAAGAAAACCAAGCAGATTTTGGGTCCAGTTCTCCATGAAGTACTGTGATCAGCTTCAGAAAGGCAAAAGCTTTTTGTGGAGCTCTTTGGCTAGTTCTCCTGCTTCATGACCTTCCTTCCACCTGCTCAGTCACCCGCTTGGGAAGCAGAGGAAAAAGCCAAACAGTGACAGCTAACTATCATTGCCTTTCCAAAAGACCTGCACTGAAGAGCTCTTGGAAGCTAAGAGTTACACAGCACATCTGCTCAGTCCTAGGTGACCCTACCTCAGTCCTCCCTTGGGCTGCTTGTCAGCAGCACCTCCAGTTTTGGGGCAGTCACAGGTCCCAGGCAGCAGTGAGCCATGGCCAGTGCCAGGACAACAAGCGCCAGGCAGTGCCCGGAGAGCAGCAGCATGCCAGCAAAGCAGCAGCCTCTGAGACTCCCATTCTTTCCAGCTCGCAGCTAACGAGCACACGAAAAGCCATTCGAGTCATGAAAAGGCCATTGAGGCTGGTAATAACCTATATCCTTGCTGAGCAGAACCTGGCTACAGGTGCTCAGGCAAGATCCACGCTTGCAAAGGAATATTCTTTATGGAGTTTCTAAATTACTAACATGACAAAACCCCTAAGTTATGTAAGCAGCACATGGCCATGTGATTTTTCTGCTACTGATGCATGTTTCATCATCAAATCCTCTCACATGATTTTGGGAACACAGGTCTGTTTTTTTCCCCCAGGGATCAAAACAGAGCAACTTTAAAAAACCTTGCTTCACAATGATCAGTTAACAACAAAAATAATGTTTAAAAACATAATGACTTCATACAGGCGCAGACTTCCTACAGGCAAAATATGTTCAGCTTCAGCCCGGAGGAGTACTGAATATTTAAAGGCAATCAAATTCTGATCCTAAAACTAATTTATTCTATAACCTATCTTGTATTTTTCAGGGTACTTAATCGGAAAGAAACAATTGATTATAGATGATGTAAATCTAATCAAGGAGATTATTATCTAGTAAAATCAAATTATGTTGTAAGATACAAAAGATACCTACTGTAAATGCAAATTCCCATCTGTCCAACAGCCTATTTTTAGGTTTAGTCAAACAGATATATTTAGTTTGCTGGTGAACTCAGGTGATCAGTGAGCTCAAATCTGCTATAAAAAGTGGAGTCAGCAGATGCATTCATTTGCATTTTTCAGGTAACATCACTCAGCAGCGCTGACAAGGCAAACCTATGGTTTTATCCTTGAATTTTGGAGAACCGTTAATTGCAAGCTGTGGTACTGTGCTCAGGTACAAATGTGCTCACGTAGTGTGTTCTTACGTGACTGCTGTGATGTACGGGAGTGGGATGGGGATGACTGGGGTCCAGCTAAACCCCCCTGGGGCTAAGGGAAAGCTTCGAGTCCACCCCAGCTGGGATTTCTCGTAATGGTAGAAGGCAGAACCAGCCCTAAGGAGTTGCCCAGGGAGGTAACCATGTACCTCAGCTGCCATCCAGCTGATTTCTAAGGTAGAAATCAACTGCGCAAAATAAACACGTGCCAAATCAACAGGCTGTCCCTGCCCCTGTGCCACACATGGGGACCAACGCTCTGCCCGGCCGCTGCTGGGGGGGTGAGGACAGGGGTGTCCCCCCTCATTTACCCCGGGAACAGGAGGATCCCAGTGGGGGAACCCCAGCCAGCCCCAGCGGGGATGGGGCATCACGACACCCACTGCAGTGGGGAGAGGGCTGCTAGCATGCCTGTGGGATTAGAAAAGCTGAGAAACAAGGAACATGCTGGAGAGGGGAAAAAAATAACCTTTTTTCAGTGGAGATCCTGATCATAGAATCATTGAGGTTGGAAAAGACCTCTAAGATCATCAAGTGCAACCATCACCCCATCACCACCACGCCTGCTAAACCATGTCCCGCAGTGCCACATCTACCAACAGATGGTGATGAAACCAATGGTGCAGTTGCAAATGAACTGCTTCAACAAACCAAAGCAGCCAGATTTTGAGGAACGTTTCTGGGGAAGGCAGGGAAAATGTGACCGTACAAATGACTGCAGCATTTCACCTGTGTTAGGCAGGCAGCATGCTTTTGTGTGTGTTTTATTTTTAGGAGAAATATTAAACAGCCCATCAAGACATCAAGACTTCAGTCCTTCCAGCCCACATAATCCACTGCTTCTTGAGATAATTCGCCGCTTTTGGAGCAACCATTGAACTGGCCATCCTTCTTGATTTCTTGTTCCCAGTCCTACGACAGCATTTTGTCCTTTCCTTGTTCTATCCCCCACAATACGCTCAAGAGCAAACTAATTGCCTCTGGTTCACTTTCCCTGTTATTTTGGAATAATTATCTGAACAAAAGTGAGAAAACGCCAGCATCAGAGAAGCTGCAGGCAAAGCTAGTTGCTCGATCTGCTTATGTAGATCTCATTTGAAACAGGAGTTGAACTTCTGGAACTGCTGCTTATTTCCTTGGAGGCATAGCCATCACTGTGATGTGAGCAGTATCAAGGTGTAGAGATATTTTTACCCTTCTCTATAGGTACAATTCTGTTAATGCAAGTGAGCGGGTGCTTCTGAACGCACAGGAGAGACTGCAGCTCGAGTGGTGAATTTGCAAATAAGTAAGCTTGTGGCATGCCCCCCAAATGCTTTGTTGGGATTTAATTTTTCAGATATATTAAAAAAATCTATTGAAACCATCGTGTGTCATGCCAGGGTCTCCTGGAGCTGGGGTTTATTGCTCCACCACCTTGCTGCTCCCCACAGCAGAGCATCATGTACCACAGCCATAGGTATGTTTTAAAAGAAAGAGGAAAATAGTTAAAAAAGTGCTTTTCACATAGATTCCCTAATTGCTATGGATCCTGCAGGCCTGACACGCAAACACCAAATCCCTCAGACTGAGGTTTCTCATCCCAGGGAGCTGTGCCTGATCCCAGCCGGGGCTCCACACTCTCAAAGGCTTGAATCGATCCTGACACCACCCAGGAATGAGATGCAGGGAGCTGGCTACATCCCCTGGCACCCAGCTGGCTTCAGGGCACACCACGTCACATGCACAGCATGAATTATAGCACTTCTTTTTTAGTGGACAATCAATAATGACAATCTTATCACACCACTCTCCTGATTTTCAGCTACCCTTCTACTCCCTCCCTTCCCACTGCCCTTAAAACCACTCGGACCACGAGTATAAAGCCTCAAAAAGCCATTCCTGTGTTGGGTTTTTACTGAAACCCCACTGCGAGGTCCAAGTGAATGTATGTAAATATATGTGCAGCACGACTAAAAGAAACATGTTGCATTTTCACAGTTTGATCCAACAGTAAAGTTAATCAGTGGTATGGCGTGTTGTACACTACTTCTTACGGATAAGTGAATGCAATTAAAGCGATGCCCAAATTCATAATTGTTGAGCTAGTGTAATGAGCGTGTACAAAAAGGGACCCTTGGGACACACAGTCGAGCCCTGAATTGCTTTTTTAGTCAAGATGAGCCCTGGCATCCTGGGAGAACCAAGAGCAGCAGCAGAGCTATCACGAGCAGGCTAATTACTTTAGCAAGACCTGCTCCATTTAAAGGTAAATAAAAAAAAAAGAGAAGGTGCTAAGATCAGACCTTGTGGCAACATTTACCCTTTGCACGGCAGTCCCTCACCAAGAGCTTTGCAGAGGACTGCCTGTGCTACGTGGCCCTGGGAGATGCCCAACACGCCCACATTCGGGGGTGGTGGGGTGGAACCTAGGTGAGCTAAGACTGACCACAGCAGAGTTAAAGAACTCAAGTCCTACAACCATCAAAAGACACAAAGTATGTTATCTAGACCCGATACCATAAGATGCATGCACAAGTTATTGATAAGATTTTCCAAAGCATCCAGGAAAAGCCCCAAAGCAAAATTGCGATGTAGAAAGAGCAGTTGTAGCTCAGCATGACTAAGATTACTATTATACAGTTTCTGCCTTTCTATACCCATTTCTTGCAGGGAAATGTAATACCCGAATCATATGTTTTTCCGTAAGTACACCCCACAGCCAGAGCACAGAGCAGGAAAGGCAAATTTTTCCAGCGTCTCCTGCCAAGTGTATTTTGGATAGCACTTTGCCCATTCCTGGCGATGCCAGCCTGGCTCTCAGTGCCAGGTTTGGTGCCAGAAGTTCACCACCGCTCTCCAGCTCAGACAAACACAGACCTGGCAGTAAAGCATTTTATGAAGTCCACAGCTTACATACTCCCTGCTGCCCACATTACACGTGACGTTTCTTTGTTAAAGCTACCCAGCAAGTGGTTATTTCAATGATTTAACTAAGGTGCTTTTTCCAACTTCTCCTGCACCCACCTTTCCATCCCCAGTGGGTTTTTTAGGCATGATGTACTTCACAGAATCACAGAATTTTCAGGGTTGGAAGGGACCTCTGTGGGTCACCCAGCCCAACCCCCTGCCCAAGCAGGGTCACCCAGAGCAGGCTGCAGAGGACCTTGTCCAGGCAGAGTCTTGAATATCTCCAGAGAAGGAGACTCCACAGCCTCCCTAGGCAGCCTGGGCCAGGGCTCTGTCACCCTCAGAGGGAAGAAGTTCTTTCTCATGTTCAGACGGAACTTCCTCTGCTTCAGTTTGTGCCTGTTGCCCCTTGGTGCAAGACACTTGGGTGTCTTCCCCCAGATTCAAGGGGTGACGCCAACTGAGCCAAAGGTTCAGCCTAAGGAGGGTTGTCCTTACTGAGGATCACCCCAAAACAGGTCAGTCCTCACTGCCTGCTGCTCTCCTGGCTTTTCCAACTGGCTTGCCAGGCATTTGCTGTTTGCCACTTTGTCCTGACCCCCACAATGAAGGGCAGCAGCAACATAACTGTCTGCCCAGAAGGATCCCATGGGACCTGCCTACCCTGCAGAGATGGGTAGAAGTTACTAATGCAAATATCATGGAGAGTTTATCCTGCTTGGCCTCCACTTGGTTACTCCAGTACATTTTGCCCGGCTGTTTGCATGTATGGCCACTAACTCTCTTTGCAGCAGAGAAGTCTGTTTGAGGAGAGAGAGTTTGCCCAGTGCTGAACAGAGGCTGTGGTCTCCCACAGTGGTTTGAATCTAAAGAGTAAGTTAGACCTAGCAAATGCAGGCTGGTGCCCCTGAAAGTCAAATGAAATTCAATACTTTGGAAGAAAAAGCAGCGTGGTGCATTTAAAAGAAAAAAGACCCCATGCTGCTACAGACCTGTTCGGCTTCCCCAGACAGCCTAACGCAATCTGGGTCCCCTTTCAGGTCCCTAACCCAATCAACTCAACATTAGCAACAGACTTTAGCGGAACAGATACCGCAAATAAATACTGAGCAGCTATCCAGTGTCAGAAGGCCACAGCCAGCTCTCGTGGTTTGATCGCTTCGCCGCGATGCTTGGGGCTGGAGGTCACCCAGTGCTCTCTCTGCTTTCAGGAGGACCTGTTTTCATGGTGTGCCATTTTCTGCCTTGCAGCGATGCCAAATCTGAGTTAATATTATGATCAGAGTTATGTACTACTTGTTTTTCAATGATTAAAAAACCCCCAAACAACCAAGCCACATTTACCAAACACTTTTATATCAGAAAAACACCCAAAGCTGAACCAGATAATTATGACAATACCATCTCATGGGAGAGGAGTTTGGTCTCTGTTCTATAGGCAGCTGAAGTGTGAGTGGTCCTCACCAGACATACAAGCCAGCCGGAGGTTTCCCACTGCCCAGCCACCTACTGACATCTCTCTTCGTGACTCCAACCCCTGGGTCTGGCTGCACGTACCATCCCTGCTCCTCTGTAAAGCAACTTTCAAAGGAGGCGAGAGAGCAACTGCCTGCACACTAGAGAGCTCCTGAAATGTGCATATCATCCCCCAAAAAGGCCCAAAGCCTTGTGCTGGAGAAGTTCTCCTGTGTTTCCTGAAGGACATCTCCGTGGCAAGATCAGCAGCACCCAAAAAGTCACTTTGGTCTACAACAGAAGGCCAGTTGTGATCTCAGAGAGCTTCTGCCTAAGGACAGATGCAGGCCAGCTGGAGAGAGCAATACCTCGCTTTTATCATGTTGGGGTTTTGCAGGGGTTTTTTTAAGCAACAGTAAGCACCTTGCATTGGGGTTACAGTCTGCCTTTCAGGCCAGCCAGCTGAAGCGCTGAGCAAGTTGGTGGAGACCAGGGATGCACAGCGCACAGCTTTGATGCCAGCAGAACCAGGCAAACCCACAGTATTAAGAGCTGCAATCTGAACCCACACGCTCTTCACTGAGGTGACACTATTTTACTTTTTCTTCTCTCCCCTTCCAAAACCATAGAAACGTATTGGCTTTCATTTTCCATCACATACACTTTGCTAATACCTGGTTACAGGAGCAAGCCTATGCCATGGACACTTTAAAAACACACTAGTACCATACCTGGACACAGAGTAAACAGATGAGTTTGGATAAATGAAAATCAATGAGCTAGCAAAGGCTTCTCTTGTTTGATTGATCCAAGCCCCCTGGCAGCAGGCGCAGCAGCATGCAAAATGGTGTTACTGTAGCACAAGAATAAATTTCATTCACAGGAAATGCAGTAACAAAAACTAATAGCAGCACAAATGCAGTCCAGAGTATCATCGATCTCAAAACATTAGACGGCAGCATCAAATAATTTAACGCATAGTAAAGATCTGTTAAGAGCAGCAGCAGCCTGTTAGCACCGCTTATTTTATCTCTGTACCATTCGAAGCTATATGACGCTGTACATCTTGTTCAGCATGCACTTAACAACCATTGTTTAAACACTGATCTATGAACTATATTTGGGCTTATAAATTCTTATAATATTTTCCCCGCAAAGTTTTTACATTGTTTCCCCACTAGACATATTGCTGACACTTCTCTATTCCACAGCAGACACCTCCTGCAATATTGTGTGGTCATATCTACCTGCGTCGTCATTGAGTAGTATCTGAAATAACATCTCTTGTGGTATAAAACTGATGAAGCACACGCTTATCTCCAGTTTTAGAGGCCTGGGGCACTTGAGATATTTGGCTTCCAAAGAGGGGGCCAGGATGGGGTACAACGTGGAGTTTTCACAAAATGTGGTGATTCTTCAGGTTCAGACACCGGTGATAATGTTGAGCTGAACTAACCTTCGCATACTTGCCCACGTTTGCCATGGTAAATAACTATTCAAGGTTTATTTCCTATATATATAAAATATTAGACATCTACAGTAACACAGAAATAAGGAAACTTGCCCTGAAAGTATCTTCTTTTTTAAGGACTGTACCTTTCTGCTGCTAAAACCGATGGTTCATGTTTCATCACCTTCAGCAAGAGCAACACCCAGCCTAGAAACATCCGTGCATTGGTAGTGTAAGGAACATCCCCACCATCGCGCAGCGATACATCAAAGGCACCAGATTTCAAAACAACTTTCATCTTCTCCAGAGATTTACAATCATCGTTAGAATCCATCTTCAAGGTATACACAGTAAAGGCACTAACAATTTAATGGGTTTGAAAATTTAGAGGCGCGTGTCACAGCCAGCAACAAGGTTTTCAAAAGTTATCTGAAGTTTCTGTTCGCATCCCTGGGAGAAATGCCTGGTATAGAGGAACATGAGCTCGAAGCCATGAAACTTGGGCACAAAAAAAAGTCACAGATGGGCTCCTGGCAGTTCTACTCAAGGTCAAATATTTGCCTGAGTTTAAAGAAAAAATTCCTGCGGTCAGTTTTTCCAAAGTCTGATAAAAGTTGCAGAGGCATCTGCTCAAGAGCTGAATGCAGACTGACCCCTTTGCCCATCAAAGTGCTTAGCCACCACAAGCCGTGGGGCAGGGCCTGTGGACCTCCAGGGAAGGCACAGGGATGGTGCTCAGCCTGGTGGGACGCAGCGCTAGGTCAGATGGGAAGGTCTGACTGCAGATCTCCATCTCTAGCCCCAAGACCCTCCATCGGCCTTTCTCTGCCCCAGCTTTCCCCATGCATCACCACCCATCTCCACCCACCACACTGAGGCATTTGCCTGTTTAATTCCTGAACTCTTGGTCACACCAGTTCTGAGCACAACCTGCTCTTTGACAAAGGACGGCCTATTTCCCAGTGAAAAATCACAGTTGTCTGTGGCAGTAACGATTTCCCTGGGGCTGAACTTTGGGGAATGAAGAGTTAACGTTCTCATCTGCATGTCGGGCCCAGACGTGAGACTGGGTCCTTGTCTCACTTCTAAAATACATCGATTTATATTCCAAAATATTGCTGACTTGCACCATTCTCTTCCTAAGAGATCCCTTCTCAGTGGTCTGAGGGGTTGTACAGACTTGATTCCCTAGCTCCCGTGCCTCTTAAAGCAGCAATAATTATTCACAGGCAAAGACTTGCTTTCCAAAAAACCTGGAAACAGTGAAGAGACACACACTGCGGTGACATCCACCCCCCCTCCCCCAATAAGGGGCTAAAAATGGTGAAAAGGGCAAAGAAGAACATGCATTTCGTTACCATTTTCTGATTAGCAATTCCTGAGCCATAACCTCCAATGGCAGTAATTAACTCGCTGAGCTCTAATACAGGCATTATAAAGCCCGCGATGCACGCCGGAGACTCAACATGCACGGCAGCCGCATCGCCATGCAGCTGCGAGTTTTAAGATGTTGTAAAGAATGTCAAGAAACAATAACCATGATTGAAGAGCTTGTTTGCAGGAGCAGTTCAGATGCTCTCGCCATACTGTGAGCAACAACAAAAAAGGAGAAAACAGACTTAATTGTCTTCATTATGCCTATCAGAGAGACAAGTTACTCAAGGAAGCAACACGCAGGCTCACATCGTCCAAGACCACTAAAGCACGGAGGCTTGTTCTGCTTTAGTTTCCAGTTCTTACTGTGCAAAAAGACATTTTCAGAGTAGAGGCAAACAGGGAATTTGGTGTAACAGTTGTTTCACGCCTCTTGGATGCACAAATATAATCCCTGCGTTACCAATTCCAATTGCCCCAGTATAGTCTCTTCCCCAAGGACTTCATCTTTCGGGTTAAAGACAGGCTTGGAGCGTATCACTACTTCTTTTACCCCTAACCTGCATGAAGTCAGGATTTCTGCTGTTACAATTGAAGTTTTAAAGCCTTTTACAGAGATCATCTAAAACTGAGCAACACAGATCTGCTCTGCTGCACCAAGGGAAACTTAGGACTTCCTCAGAAAGCTTCTAAATTGCTACTAGGAAAGGATTTGCTTAACACCAGTGTTGTACACATGAAAATAGAAAAATTCATGAGAGTTCTCATTTTTTGCTGTACCCACAGTGGATCAGATCCCTAAAGAGCACACGCGTTCTCTCACTGGGGCTGGAGGGCAATCGTACAGTTCAGCCCCGTTGCATTAAAGTTACAAGCGCAGGTTTGGAAGGTGCTTTCACATTTCATCTCTCACAAGACGTGCAGCCTGTGAAGTTGAAAACTACTTCAACTAAGTGCTTTAGGCAAGGCTGGACAGGCAGGATCCTGCCCGCACACCAACGCACAGAGCCCTGTGGGTGCCCTGGCCGAAGGTCACAGCCCCACTCTCCTGCCAGGAGCCTGAAGTGGAAAACAAACCCCACAGCCACTGTCACCCCTCTACCGAGGATGAAGAGTGCAAGCAAGGCAGAATTTCTTTCTAAAGCCTTTTCTAGAGCTTCTTCACAAGGGGAGCTCTGTCAGGGTTACAGATCCCACACCCCTCCCTTCCCCAGCATCACCTCTCTGACCGAGGACAGGGCTCGGGAAGGACAGTGCACACAGCAGTGCACCCACTACTGTCAGCACCTTCTGGATCACTCAATATTTGTTATCCCAGGATTGCTACTGTTCCCCAAGGCTGGGGGATTTCCTCAGCTACTGCACTGCCAGCAGCTCCCACCCTCCACCACAGAGGTGGAGACCTTCCTCCCTTTGCCTCAACACCTTCTCATCAGGCAGAGAAAACACAGCCCTGAGGAGGAAGGTTAATTTACCCGTAGAAACACAAAGCGGTACCTGAGATTTCCACAGATGCGCTCTTACTCCGCACAGTGAAGCCTTCCACCTTCCCCAGCCATCCCAGCGCTTGGAGGCAGCCTCTCACCCCCTCCCCGAGCTGCTGAATCACAGCCCCTCACAAGCAGCACTTCTCATCAAGCCTGCCAGCTCCTGCTGCAGCTCTTTTACCATCGCAGCACCAATCAGCACCTCCATCACCAGCACCGCTAACCAGGTGGAGATGTCTCTGCTCCAGCTGAGGAGCAGCTCATTAATCCCCCACCTCTACCCTGCCAGAAAACAATTGCCTTTAAATGCCTGATAAATCCAACAGGCTTCCCTATTAAAGCCGGTGCTCCACTAAATCATTTCACCACTTCATACCTCAAGGTTCAATCCGCACTTGACTTCCCTATTTACTATTTTCATGCCTTCTATTACCAAAGGCGGTGGTCTTAATTAAATGCAATTACAAGTCTCCTGATTAAAAGCTACACATCTCGCATAAGAGACCACGCAAACCAGCCCCGCGGGGGGATCATGGACAGCATCTCCTCTCCCTCCACACCTCGCACACCCTGTTGCACACTCACCGTAACCAGGACACGTGCATCTGATGATCAGAACAGTCCTTCTTCCACATTTCTAAAAGTTTTGCTCTTCAGTTCTATAATAGAGCTTCTCCCTCACCAGCCCTGCACCACAAGAATCCAGCCAGCATCTCCATCCACCGCCTTTACCCTCCCTTTTTGTGAGGATAATGCATCCTCCAAGCAGCTAGAAATATTTGCTGCAATCCTTGAATGAGTTAGTCCATTCCAGGAAAAAAAATATCCCGTTAAATATGTACTCAGAAGGAAGTTTTCTGAAGGCTTTGCAAACAGTAAAGTAAAAAGCCTGGCAAAGCTCAGCTGTCAGCTCCCAGGCAGGGTCTCTGGGTCCTGTGGCTCCTTGATGCAGCAGCCTGGAAACTCAGAAGCTGCTTCATTTTATTTGAATGGGGAGAGTTTTGAGGAGTAAGGAAAGGAGCAGTTTCCAAGTGGCTGTGTGCTGTTTTGACACACGGTCCTTCCCTGGGGAAGGCTGGCGGGGATGCAGGTATTGCCTCTCTGAGGCTGCTAAAATGATCAACAGGAAAGCAGCAACCCTGAAAAAAAATGTTATTTCTAGTCTTGAAGGGACCCTGATGGGAAAGGAAACCTCTGAGAAATACCTCTGAAAAGTTAAACCTACCAGCCATCACGCTGAAGTGAAAATATGGCATTGACTTACTTTTTTTTATGATTAATACAATAGGAATGCAGCAGTCTCATGTTAATGAATGTATTTTACAGTAAAGCAGTCTATAACTTTTTAATTGACCTGCCAGCTCAGCTGAACTTGAAATAGCTGAGTAAATACTGACAGACCGGCGTGCGGTCGCGTGGCTGTGGCAGAGAGGAGTAGCATTGCAGGGTGAACACGTCAGCCCTTCATCCACCTCCTCCTCCCACCCCAGGAGATGCTTAGGTCCTACCTGGCACCAGCTCCCCACCCACAGGTGCCTGGAAGCTCAGTATAATAAATATTTTATATTAATTAGGAGCCTTTTTAATTCGAGGCATGGTACGTGGCTCATCAACTGTGTGTGTATGTGCCGAGTGTGATAATTTATAGCTTACTCCCTTAAGGAGAGGGAATATTGTACTCAAAGTGCCTCTGGCTCTTGTTTAGGTTGGGGGACAATCTCAAGTGAGTATTGATATGCCGTGCCCAGGTACTGATACACCCAAGCATCAGCAAGAGCCGCCTGCGTGAGGAATTCCCTGGAAAAATTCCTGAGTGCCATTTTTATAGTCATCCATTAAAAATGTTGATGGAAAACACTGTCACAAGCCATGGCAATTTAATAGTACTCAGTAAACATAGAAGTTTCAGCCTGAAAATATTTCTTACTTATTTTATTTTTTAAATTAAACTCGCTTCTTAGGAGCTTCAGTGGAAGTCTTGAAAATAAATAAGTAGGACTATTTGCTGAAACTACGGAACACTTCATGGATTTTGAGTTACTTCACAAGTATTCAGCTGACACAACCTGGGCTTTGGAGGCATTTGGTAATATTGCCAAATTCCCATGTTGTCCCTGGAGAAACTCTGCTGAGAGCTGCCCCTCCCCAGGATCCAAGAGGAAATTAAATTTCGGTCATTTCTGTCCGTTCGCTGTCAGAGCGGAGGGAGATTTGGAGATCTGATGGTGCGGCTGCCTTCTGCACGTGCAGCAGCCGCTGCAAATTTGCTTACGGTGAGGATAAGGAAGATTCACCGTCTTTACAATTTGTGATGCTTATGCTTGCGTGCTCTACTCAAAATGTGTCTCGCTGCACTTGAGCAACCAAAAAGGAGTAACATGAAGATCGCCCAACGCCTTTTAAGATTTCCCAGGAAGGCTACGCTCTGTCAGAAACTCCTCTCAGCACCACTCTCAACACATCACCTCATTTTTCTTCGTGAAGAACTGCAGCCATAGACCTTGCCTGGGTGTTTTAGCGCAGGTGCATGTGGGCAGCACATCTGTGCTAATAAATACTCCTTTGACAGAGACTAGAAATTATTTGCATGTCAGAACAGATAAAATATTAAGAAGAGGAAAAGGAAAAGGAAAAGGAAAAGGAAGAGGAAGAGGAAAAGGAAAAAAAGGAAAGCTGTTCACTGATACCATGAAAAACCAAATTAAATGAGCCCCCACAGCACCCCTCACCCTTGTTGGACCACGATGCCAGAACAGGCCTAGGCTTGGGGACCAGTGCTCCGCAGAGCTCAGCCTCATAGCTGACACAAGGTCCCTGCACTGAAGCATCTAAAAGAAGTCCAAGAAAAATGAGTTGAATTGTCCATTGCTGCTCACATCCACTGGAGGAAGCAGTGCTAGATCCCGTTATGGGGCCCAGAAACATCAGGTGACATCTCCAAAATAATGATGGACCTCAGCAGCAGCTTTCCTTACTCCCACCGCTTCGTCAGAGTTTACTACCAGACTCATGCAATTTTCTGGGGCAAACGCAAAACGCAAGGAGATCTGACCAAACAACAAGTAATATCTATTATATCTGTTTTTTTCCCCTGGCAGGTTGGAGCACACCGTCTCCGGTGGGCAGCATCCTCCCAGCAGCCCGCAGCAGGCAGGACTGGCAGGCAAACAGGCAATTTAGTGGTGATTTTACGGCAGAGCTTTTCTGAGTGCGGTATCCTGTCATTAAAATAAGGAGACAAGTCAGCTGGGCCAGTGTCATGCTCCGGTGTCACCTTATTATTTGAGCTTTCAGTAGAGGAAACCAGTTTGAGGTCTGCACTGAATGGCTTCGTTGAAATGCTCGCTATCGTTGAAGTGATAAATCGAACCAGATAGTGGTGTATCTGAGGACATCCCGGAGTGCCACAGCCTTACCTGGGAAACTTATGTGAAAAGAAACTCAGCAAACAATACCATATCTGTTCAGAAAGATAAATGGTCTTCACGGTAATGACTTTTTTATCACTGGGCAGGGTGAAAAAGTAGAATTTACTTTGCCGGTTTCCATTTCTCCACCTACAGCCAGACAAAATAGCAGGCGGACGTAGAACTTTTTCAAATGAGAGCTGGCAGGTTCATGGGAAAATACTTTAAATACATTTGAGTCCAACACTCTCTGCTTTGTATTATTCATCACGAGTGTGATTTGCAGCTCTTGCAGTGTCAATTTTTTCTATTAATTCTTAATGAAACAGCCATATCTCCTGGGGGCAGAGGGAGGTGTTGTTTTCTAATTTTTCAAATCAAGAATATTGTAATAATCCCTCATTAATTCAATCACCTTTCTGTCAGATAGCTGCTGTATAATTTAAGGGGTAAGGTTTTAAATAAAGATTCTGGAAAAACCATCAGGTTGATTTAATACATATCCTCCATCTAAGTGAAACTCATAACCCTTGGAAGCGGATTAGTCTGAAAATCAAAGGTAGATGGCAATGGAAATATCATAACTCTTTATATAGGCCTTATTTTCTTTCTTTCTTTTTTTTCCGTTTTCTCCTTATCAATCTCTTTTTTTTGTTTTTATTTTTTATCTTTTGGAAAGAAGCATTGATCATACTCCGTGCATGGTTCCTTCGGCTGCCTGAAAGACATCGTTTCCATTCTTGCCCAGTCTTCATAGAGAAGCAGCAGAACGTGTCTGGTTTCAGCTCTCTGCTTCTCCCCAGCACTCTTTTCTGCTCGAGGAGCAGGTCAGCAGAGACAACACCAAATTTTGCTCCATTCTTGGCAAAACACGGTATAAAAGCATTGACCAAATGCTTGTCTCCTGTTTACCAGCTCTGCCCAGAATTATTTGCTGAATTGCACGTTTGTTGGTCCAAACGTTGAAAAAATTGGGTATCACTGAAATGCAGTAAATGCCCAGGTCTCCTGGGTTTTGGGATGCTTCCTAAGCCATGTCAGTACTCAACAGAGTGCTAATATTGGCCGACCTCTCTAAAAACATCACCCAGTTTCTTTAAATGAGTGCAGCACCCGGTTCCCTCATTTTCCTGGCTGTCAGGTTATGCCACTTGGGGAACACACTTAGAAGCCCCTTCACCTGCTTTACCTGTGTGTCACCTGGCTGGATGGGCATGTCCTGCCAAAGCCAAAAAGTAAGTGGGTGCTACCCAACAGGTTTGGTTAAGAGGAGATATCTCCGAGTCAAGGTGAGCAAAGCAGCTGTGACTGTCTTTTCTTAAATGTTGCTACGTTGAACCAAAGCATCTCCCTATAAACTGTTACTGAGGAAGTTCCTCAAGCCCAGGAGGACATTTCTGGTCAGAACACACCTCAGCAAGTACTGCAATGGGGTCTTTGAATTGTGTCCCCAGAACACATGTCCCCAGGCCCAGGCTGCTGCGTCTTTCTGATGGATCTCAATCTCTCACCCTCTTCCCACACGTGGAAGGTTTTGAGCGGTCCGATTTCCATGCTGGCACAGACTGATAGCAATGTTTTCAAAACTAGACAGGTTTTGGTGATGGATTTTTGTTTTCAGATAATCCCAAATTCTTGCCACATGATCGAATTCACAGCTTCTTTTATGTATGAACCCTGACAAACAAGACCACATTGTGTTTTCCAGCTTAACCAGACAACTGATAATCAAAGCTGTCCTGTCTTAATCCTACTTTTACAAAGGTCAGCACATCTCCTTGCACTGCATCTCAAAAGAACACTCCAAAAAAAAAAAGAAATAAAAACCATTCAATCCTTTGGGCTGATGTTGGACAAGGGTAAATCACGGGGAAAGTGTCCACAGTGAAATTTGCCCTATTTGCCACACAGATATTCATTGGCAGAATGCTGAGGATGCCCCCACATGTCTTACAGGGATGGAAATGATCACTTAATGCAATCCTACACTTTCTTTTCCTGAAATTGCTGCAGGTGGTAGGACGGAGCTCTTGGCTGTTTGAACCTTCCGATTCACTCACCGGGATGATCATTTTAACTTGGCCCATCAAATCACTATTGTAATTAAAGCTACAAGCCAAGAGATGTAGATACTGAAAAAAATAAATATATTTTCCAAATAGCTTCTTAGGTAGAAAGAGAAAATCAGTGTAATTTAAAAAGTAGTTTCCTCTGCAGAGAGGAATACAGGAAAGATGAGTCTTGCATTTGATACAGATGGAGACAAACAGAAGACCGCAGGACACCCTTGCTGGGACAGCCTTTCACCTAACACCAGACAGAACAAACCAGCCATGGTCAGAAGAGCCACAGGAGAATATTTGACTCATTGGTCAAAATACTCTAAATGAGTTCAGCTTGGTGAGCAGCAGCAGCAGAGACAGGAGAAGAGCCAGCCCTCTCCTCCAGCCCCTGACAAAGAACCTCCACTCATGCTCTCCACCTTCCCTGGAAAAAGCTGCTTTGCTTCCAGTTCTACAAACAGCAGCTCTCCTAAAAAAAAAAAAAGAAGACTGTTGAATCTGGGACAAATCTCCTGGGAAGCGCCATAAACCAGCAGTACGCAGGTTCACCTTCACTTGGCTTTAAGACAAGCTGTCTCAAGCACGAAGTACAGTGAGTTCAACAAAATAACTCATCTGAAAGCTAACGCTACCAGGCATGAAGGGAAAATGAGCTTTGAAATGGGACTTACAATTAGATCCTTTTCCGGATGCACAATAATTAGCATTCCTTGAGTTGCTAGGGCCCCAAAGTCTAACGAATTGGGTACTGTTTCCCTTGGCTCCGCAGAAATATGCGTCTTCAGGGCACGGACATGCTCAGACACCTATTTTTAAAACCACTTGCTGGCTCATACAGCACAAACTCCTTCAAATGCACTGAGAGTTTTGAAGGACTTTAAAGTTTCTCTGAAAACTGAGGGCTAAAAGAAATAATTAAGGAGATTAGGGGGGTGTGAGCGTGTGTGTACATGCCTGTGCATGCAGGTACGTGTGTTCTCCGTGTGCCTGGAAACCGCCACCACGTTATATATGACACTGGGTTGGACAAGTTTGAATAATAAAAAATATGTATTTGCCCTGATTTTACTAAATTTTACTTTAATCTCCTACTTAAATTCTAAATTTTTCTATGGATTTATATATTAGCTATTTTTTTGAAGGTCTCAGCAGGCTTTGTACATCACTTTCACGCTAATCGTTGTGAACAATGCAAAGGCAACGCAGTAGGATCATCAAAGTCTGAGAGTGACTCCTGGATCCTGGGCTGTTGTATAAGACTTACACAACCGACTTGAGCTGTTCTGTTCTGTTGCCATTATTGAGCAAATGCTATCTATGCAGGTGTGGTTTGTTGTGGTTTTTTTAATGCTGGATTCGGTCAGCAACTGCTTTAATCTGTTTTCACACCTTAATAAGTAGTAATTGGAAATATCAACTGTTCCTCTCTCCTGTTCTCTTTTATAGAAGTAAGCATTCCAATGATGACTTCAGAGAGACTGCATAGCAATTTCCCAGCTGTCATTTAATAAGCAATCAGGAAGATTTTAAGTCCTCTGGAGAACACAGTAAATACGGTCAGTCTCTGGCATCAGCTGTGCTTCAGAGTTCTGTAAGCATTACCTCTTGTAATGAGTCTTGCTTTAGACTTTCATAGAGATATTTTTCAAATATTAATATTTTTTAGGCTCATATAACTTATTGTAAGAGGTTTTTAGTATTTCAACTTATCTTTAAATTTCTCTTAAATCCTTTGGAAATGGAAGCAGGACCGAATACAACAGGCATTAAATGCCCTGCCGTTTCCTATTTGCGCTCTTGTTATTATCATATATTGACAAAAGCCATTACAGGAAAATGTTGTGTACCCCACCTCTATTTTTCAATGCTCAGAATGGCTACTTGTGTCCTTGTAACTGCTGCTGGCTGGTAGGGAGCAAGGAAAGGCAGGTAATCAAGAGGTCTGGATCCATACAGTGCCTTGGGGGCCTGATCAGGTTGCTGCTAACTCATTTATTCAATACATCTGTAATAATAGATAACAACATCACATGGCAATCACGGAAAATATATATATGGCCACAAAGGTTAAACTGAAGGCAGATTCGTTTGTATAAAGTCATTGTTTTCATAAAATGAGTTGCCGATTAAACTTCAAAATAGCAAAAATAATTCCTTGAAGAGCGTACATTGCTCTCTTAAGACTGATCTTTATTGGCAGAGGGGAGAGCATGTCCACTCTAATGGAACAATTTAAATGCATAACGGTTAAAATAAACTCCGTAAAGTATGTCTCCACATTCCTTATGTTGACTAGTAAGACATTGCTTTTTCATAAAATACTGTATAACTGAGAGACATTTAAAGCAGAAAAAAAAATTACACTGTCTATCTCAGGCTGGTCTATAACAATTTCTACACTTAAAAGGCATGACTGATTGTGTGAAAGGTAAAACTAAAATGCACTTCACATAGCTTTGCAGATTTAAGCCTCCTTTCTGGTTTTCCTTATGCATATGTAATAGTCCTAGGGAAGAGTAAAGCAGCAGGGAACACAACAGAAAAGCAAAAATTAAAAATAAAAACCCCCAATCCCAAAAAAACCCTACCAAGATAAACAAAACCTCAGTATTGTATGTGGCCCGGCACAAGACCCCCCACCTTGCCCAGTCCCGGAAGGACAGGACCGTAAACGCAACTCTTCCCACACAACATGGTGATTCCCCGAGGCCCGCGAGGCTGACCCTGCAGCTGAGCGGCTACATTGGTGTCACCGCTGCCCCAACACAATGTCACCTCATGGGGCTCCTGGGGGAGCAGAGCTTGGTGACTTGCACTTCTCCTCCTTAGGGTTATCAGCCAGCTCAGAGTTGATGGTTGAGTTTATTCATGGCAGAATAAATCAATTCTGGGTACTTTTCCTTGGAATTCATTTTAAGAAGGTTAAATAAATAAATCTACATTTAAGCAAATTTATTATCTGGCTAATGCATTGCAGTTTTACTCAGATGGAAAGCTAAAGCAATCAAATCAAAGTCACAGATAGGCTGGAAACAAATCAATGAATTAGAATGATCAGTTCTTCTTCATCAGCCATAAAACAGACCTAAGGATGAGTCTGCAATGCAAAGAATTACCTTCTGTCAGGAGAATTGATGCGGGCTTCACGTTTCTTCCAGCGTAGGGCCCTGACTTAAACTGAGAAGGTGTCAGGTTGAAAATGTCTCAAAATTTTACTTCAGATACAATTACCTCAAATACAAGGCAAGAAGACTTCCTAGGGAAGACTGGAGATGAAAGAATTTGGCCAGTGGAAAAAAGAAGAGCGAGGTCCTTGTCCATCTCTGCAGGCAGGACAGCTGGTACCTGCCTGCGTGTAAGGGGGCCAGCTCGCTGCCGTCCCTTCCACAAAGCAAGGGACAAGATCTTTCCCCTGCGCTCTGGTTTTGGTGCAGTCAGACCCCAGTAAGGACACTGGCACCCCAGCCACTGGGCACAGACACAGAAAAGCCGACAACAACAGGGGGCTTGTTGGCACTCGTGACTTTTCTTTAAAAAGCCAACAACCCGATCTTGAATTTTAAACAGAAAGTGGAAAATATATGTAGAAACCAGCTTGCTTGGTAGAAAACCTATTTTTTATTAAAAATCAATTCCTCCACCCCATTTCCAGGGACAGCTCATAAACCCTGAGCACTGAGCTTCAGAACTTGTGTGCAACGAGACGCAACCGCTCCTCCGCAAGACTTGTCTCTAAAAGTGAGTAATGCCCTGAGCGTGGCCGTCTCCCTCTCCCTTTGCCTTTTGCTATGCCATCAGCTTCCCCACAATACAGAATCACAGAATGGTAGGGGTTGGAAGGGACCTCTGTGGGTCATCTAGTCCAACCCCCCTGCCAAAGCAGGGTCACCTACAGTAAAGGACCTTGTCCAGGCGATACACATCCATCGACATTATGAATAGCTCTCCATTGCCATGCCACTGGGTGACCCAAACTCTGCTTCTCCCACGTGCCATGCCCCGGCCCCCCGCTGCGGTCCTGCTCTCCCACCCCTTCTGCAGCAGCATGAACATCCTGACACGTCTGCAAGTACGCTCTCTCTGGCTGCTTATTCCAGCTGTGTGGGCTTGGTGCCTGCAGGCAAGGTCTTGCTGTTAGGATGAGATGTGCCTCCTCCTCACCCACTCTCACACTTGGGATCATGCCCGGGTTAATGCAGTACTGAGAAGTCACGTCTGAGCCCACTGGGATCCCAGACAAAGCTTTAAATATCAGTCAGAAGAATTAAGAGTAGTTATTTCCAGTATTTACAATATATCAGTCAATTCTAAGCATGGGTGGTTAAGACACCAAAGGCTGTAAAATCATATGATAATGAAAAGAACAATCCTAACAGCTTTTATTTATCGCCTTTTCTATCGCTGGAGACCACAACCACTACTGTAAACGTGTAAACAACACCAGTGAAGGCTTTAACGCATTTAATCACCGATTTCCATTGTCTGGAGGCCTATGAGACGAGGCTTTGTGCTCCATGTACTGTGTAGTTAATATCTTTTTAATGAAAAGCAAAACTAAGACAGTTATCAACAAATTTATGCAGGAAATTGGAGGCACCTAGCACAAAAATACACAGCATGGAGGTAAGACTTTTGTAGAGATCAGTCACTTAATTGTATTTATTATGTACTTCTATGAGGGGCATGCAGGCAGAGCCCATCCAAGGCTGCTGCTCACAATTCTGGTCAGAGGATAGCAAATCCCACTAAAAACCAGCAAAAATAGTTGGATTTGAGCTGGGTAGGTGTGAAATGCTTGCAGTCCATATGGCACAAGTGGGGTCAGCCTCCTCCTCATTGTCCTCCAGCACACAACAAAATACACAGCAAAGTACACCTGGGTGGTTCCCCATTCCCTAGGGCTATCTTGGGGGCATTTGGGCCACCCTAGGAACTGGGTTTCGTTGGGAAGTTGGGGGTTAGGTCATTCCGCTCAGATTAGTCAAGCTACAAAAACCCTTCCTTCTAAAAACTTACTGAAAGAAAACACATTTCACACCTTTTGTAAGTACTGTCAGATGCCTTCAGGCTAAATATTCTTGCATTAATTCTGTTACATCTTTCCTGGCTGAACTATAATTACTGCAGCAGTGGGGATGAGTCACCACTAGCTGTAGTTTACCTTCTGGAATATAGCGTGTACTGTACCTAATACAGTGTGAGCTGGAGCTAAATCAGCTACTTACCCCGATGCCTTTATTATAAAAAAAGCGCCAAAGACAAGATCTATCTGTCACTCACATGCAATGCGCAGCACAAGCCCTTAATTTGCACCTTTCCTACAAGAAATGTAATAAGAGATTTGATCTCATGTTTGACTATCTCTGCGTGCCATGTGTACAAATAAAGAGCAAGAATTTCAGGAGAAGAAACTCAGAAGCTGGTGAGAAAAAGGTGGAAGGAAAGGAGGAAGCCCTGCTTTGGGTATTTGCCCTTTTCCCACAGGCACTTGGGGGGGGGGTCTGGATGGCCTCACACCAAGCCGTGCCCCTTGGCGTGACCATCCCCACGTCCTTCTGGAGGCAACCCCTGGGCGCTGGGTGTTCACGAGAAAGCACAACCTCGACAATAATAAGCTACTTGTACATTCTCGGAAGGAGTTCAGATTTCCTCATTTCGTCTCTAGTTGAAACACCTTAATTTAAGATTCCTCTGTTTTCTTAAATTAGCTTCCACATCCTAATTAACAGCTTGTGCACCCGAGAAATGTAGCCTCCTGTTTCAAGAGTAATGACTCTTTCCTATTCTAGGTTCCCACCTAATTTGTTCTTTGCCAAAGACTTTCGAGATAGCGGCTTTTAATTATATGAAAAGGTAAGTAATCAATTCTTCTGTACCACCCTCATTAAAGATTTCCTACACAAAATTGTCATTGTGGCTTCTTGCACCGAAACATTCAGAAATCTGCTGCTCTTAATGCGATAACCAAGGGGCTGTGTCTACATGCAGCTTTAGTTTTCTCACTAAAACCATCTTCAAATCGATCAATAATTTATATTTTCTTCAACAGCAGACCTGTTAAAAAGTCCTTGTTATAAACGAAGACATCACTCCCAAAGAAAATCAAGAATATTTCTGTGGCCACACTGGCTTTCCCCAAAATGAAGTGACAGCTCACAAGTCAAACATTGTGATGACGGGCAAAAATGCAAAGCTTGAGAGTGCGTCGGTGCGAGCTGAACGCTGGGAAAAGGCGTGGATTTCCTATTTTCAGAGACAAACTCCCTGAGAACAGCTCATGTTTGTCTGATGGTTTGAAGGACACCTAAAAGCACCAACAACACGGGTGCCCAGGCTCTGCCGCAAGCCAGCTCCAACTGCTGGGACCGATGCACCAGGTTATATTGAAGGTGAAATTTGGCCACCCTCCTTGTGGGGCTCGTGCCACTGGGAAGATTCAGCGAGGTTTACGGGCATGCCACAAATCCACCTTATCACTGCAGACTGCTGGGTTCTTGCTTTCTCTTCTGCGTGGTCCTGGTATAGGGTATTTCATAGGATCAATTATTCCTAATAAGATTGTCAAAAAAATCTTCCCTGAGTGGTGCAATTCTCCAGTTACATTTGTCAGGTTGACTAAGCAGCTCACACACAGGGCTCTAGTTTTATTTATTTATTTTTTTCCCAGTGTCTGTGTTTAGGTAACACTTATTTAGATGTAATACACCTTCCCGTATTTGGCCACTCACAATTAGATTTATCTTTCCGTGCTCAGACTTTGCTACTGTGTTGCCTACAAACATGGGCAGTTAGAAGGCCAGGGCTGAAACTGCCAGCTTTCTCCTCTAAAATTAAAAAGTAGGCTCTGGTTTTCATCATCAGCATGACTTGAGGTAAATTAACTCTCGTTTTGGCTTTTGATAGATGTATAATGAACTCTGCATTGTTCAGCTGGAAATCTTGGAGCTATTTTTCATTCCAAATGTCTTCTGAGCAGCACGTTTGACAGGTTATTAAGATTTTAGTATCACTGTAGAAACATTTTTCTAGGCTTCTTGGCTAGGATTAGGAGAGGTTCACTGCACCTTCGCTGTCTCCACACCAGACTGCTGATCTCCTAAACCAGCTGGCTTTCAAAATTCAGCCTTTGTAGATTATTGCATGTAGGAAATACTTAATAAGCAACGATTTTCAATTCTGGTTTCTCTGTCCTAATCACCAAGTTGCACTGAGCAAGGCTTTCACATCATTTAATTTACCTACTTCAGTGTAAGAAGTTTAGTGATTAGTCATTGGGAAAGGTCAGGCTACTCTGAAGGATCACCAAATGATGGAGCCAGGGAGAGCTGGAGAGCACCTCCGGGAGCTCCCTTCGCTACCCGGACCCTGCAGCATCACTCTGCCAGGGCAGGGCGGGAGCGAGGGCGAGCGGTGGGACAGCAGACAGATGCTGGGTGCTCCTGACTGCAGCTCTCTGGCCTATCAGGAGAAATTTTTGTTACCCGAATTGCTCAAACCTCTTCTGCTTGCGTGCTATTTCCATTAATCTCAATTTGAGAAAGGTTTTCATGATATGCAATTTTCCAAGCAATTTACAGCACACATTTCAGCTTTCCGTCGAAAGGACGTCGCAGGCAAATGTTTCGCTTTTTTTGGTGTACTGTGACTTCAGTGCTCATGTACTAAAGGCAAAACATTTCAACTTTGAAATAACCAATCACAATGAAAATAGTGAAACTTTTTGTGAACAGGAACTATAGAAAAGGTTAAAATCTTCATATAATGAATATATTCAAGTAGATTAAAACCCCAGCCTCCCCGCAGTCCATGCAACCATCAACTTCTGCTTCTCCTGTGTGCTTTAGTTTTGGTTACCAAACTGACTTTCTCGTAACTGAGAGCAGGCGAGGGCAGAAATACCTGCGGAGAGGTGTAGGAGAAGGCAAGCCCCAAGGGAGGCAGGGAAGAGAGGGGTGGGCATTGGGTTAGAAATGGGCTCCAAAGGCAGTTTCCGCACCTGGCAAACAAATGTCAGAGTTCTTCAGAAAGTGCAATCTAATGACACATAATATCACTTTCATGAGGAATAAGGACAAGACAGATGCCTTTTGCTTACTCCATTCCGACAGAAGTATTTCTGGCTGTCTGAGTCATCTCGTCAGCCTGCTCAAGTACTGAGGGATTTTTATTGGTGTAGAATGCCACTGATTCATGTCCTGTATTTCAGAACTTTATGAAAGAGAGGAAAAAGAGGCCCATTATTTTTCTGAAAAAGCGGCATTTGGACAAATTAGAAATTATCAATTAGCATCAACCACCAAGCTACCATGAAATTAATGTGGAATGCAGGGCTGGCTTAGTGTCTAAGCTCCAACGCTAACACAGCCTTCCCTCAGTATTGGCCAGTGCTCCCATTTCTGAAGTCAGCAGCTTGGATTAAACTGGTATGGCTGGGTGTAGTTCTCAGCTCTGGGACAGGGACAATTAAAGAGAGCCATATTAAGAAAGTTAATTCTGCAATTAATTTCTGTCTTGCAATATCTTCACTGTGAAAAGCCGCATGGAACTTTCTATTCCAGGGTCAGATTATTTTTTTAACTATTTTCTTAATAACACTGATAAAATACCTTCAAAAGAAAAGTTATAAAGTAAATTGAACAAGTACTCATCAGTGTTGGAATATCTTGACAGTTCGAAGGTCTAAAGTAATTAATTAGAAACTATTTTCAAACTGAGAATATTTCTAAAATTATTCCTGCTCAATTTTTTATAAGGTTTGCCCTCCTGAAATGAGAACAAGAAATACTATTTGCACAAGAGGAACAACATGGAAGGTGTCTGATATCTGAGGGCCACGTGAATACATATAACTCCACCTCCAAACCTTGCCAGCTACGGCGATGAACATTAAACTGTGATAGCTTTGCTTTTAACAACCCTAATTCCTCTCTCTCGCTGGTAGATCTGTTGTTTGCACCAGGATACTTCATGGACAAATTGGATTTCAATATTTTCTGACGTTTTTTTCCCAAATGCCATAAATCAGCATTTTATGAATGAATAAATCCCATCTGCCAGATGTTAAAAATCTGCTTCAAGGCTATGATATCTAGGTCATTTTATTTCATGACTCTGGTGCCACCAACAACAAATAAAGTTGTTACTGCACAACTATAGATATTTTAGTCTTTCTCAAAACAAACTGTTAAAATAAGCTGGTAAAGCACTTGCCTTAAACAAGTCAGCTGCTCTGACAGCCAGCGGGCAGCCTCCTTTCCTCGTCAGCCTCGGCCTGTCTTTTGAGTTGCACATCACTAATTAACCCCTCAATGACCACAGCCCAGCAAACTTGGGAAATGAGCAACTGGCCAACTGGGATAAAGATGAATGATGGCAAGTTTGAAAGTGCGCTTGTACTGCTCGAGCCTGGCTGCCTTCACCAAAGCTCAGAGGACAATATTACACGAGCCTTGCTACATCCCAGTCCCTCTCGGAGCGTCAGTCACAAAACACATGTACATTAAAATTTGGATGAGATGAGATCAGTCTTTTATGGCTTGTTGAAGAATAATTTACACACGGGAGAGAGGGCGTATTCCTACTGTCTGTAACAACATACACGCACACCTCAGTGTTTTCCCTACAACCATCCTGTGCCGGCCTGAAATGGGCAGTTTCTTGCAAAGCTTCAGACGTAAGAGAATAGATTTTCTGAAAACTGTGCACGTTGGAACACATATTTATCTCTTTGCCTAATTTACTTGTACAGTTATTATTTGTGAGGGCAGCAGCAGCCACTGTGTATGTGGATGATTAATGAAATGTATAAAAAAACCCCACACATTTGGTTGCTATGTACGTCGCCCAATCTCAATAGTTTTGTGCATCACTTGTGTCCAAAGCACATTTTTCCCCCACAGCTAGACCCTTCAAAAGCCAGTTTGCGTCGTGGGAATCCGTCCCCATCACCTTTAGCCTCACGCAATTTTGAGATCAAGCTTGCAAAACATGAAAGTGCAATTTCTTACTAATAATATCCCTAATGTTCTGTTTAGTTTGAGTTCTGGTAAGTGGTCACTGATTATATTACATATTATGTTAATGAAGCGTAAGATGCTATTTCTATGCTTGTCCTGAGCTGGCACAATATTAACCCAGAGAAAAGACAGCAATCTTGTCTTGGTGCATATGTCCCTCCAAAATTGGAAAGCGTTGTCACTAAAATAATTGACGCACGACACTTCTTGACACGTCTGTTTTTAATTAAGGCGTATTTCAATTAAAAAAGAAGCACAATTTAAAAAGAATCTTGCTGCCAGATTGTGATCCCTAATTTACCTCAGATGTGTTAGATGCAGCACGAGTCATTCCTGATTTGCTGAAGTTGGTCAGATGTGTAAAATAACACTTTTGCTATGAAAAATGAGTTGAAATGACCCCATGAAATGACCATGCGAGTCTTTTCTGCTGTTGAAATCTGAGCCATTTAAGGATTTATGGGAAATCTGACTTTATAAGTCTGTGATTGTGGAAAAGAACCACTACTGATTCAGCAACCAGGGATGCTGTGAGTACTCCACGAGTACTGCGGCTGCATTCAGATGTCAAGTCCCTAAAACAGCTTCTTTTCCTCTCCTCATCTACAGAATGGCAGAGAATACTAATTATTTTCCATTTAAAGAAAAAATGTATTTTCAATGAACCAACTTAAACGCAACTTCAGCTTTTTCCCTTGTTAAGACTCCTACAAAAAAAAACCAAACGCAGAACATATTCTCCCATATATCATATTGCTACTTCGAAGAAATTTGTACAAATTCTGTGTCTGGCCTGTGGAGTTCACAGCTTCATCTCCAGCAAAATCATTTCCAAGACATAATTGGAAAATCTGTGCTGCTATACGGGTGAATATTAGATGACTCCTTTCACTTTTACCTACTTTCATTCCTGTCAGCTCTTAATGTGATGCACTCATTGATGGTGGCTGAACAGACTGCACCACACTGAAACACCAAATCATGCACACAGTGAATATTTCCAGCGTGCAAAATACCCCTTACACATCAGTGAAATACATGCTTTCTAAATGAAAATGAGACTCCAACCATGTTTTGGCACTATGTTAGCAGATTTTGAATTACAATTTATTGCAGTGGCTGAATGCTGGTCCAAAACCCCTCCGAGTCTTGGATCACCTTCAGCACCCTTCAGACTTCTCCTCTGCTCTGCTGGGTCCTATGTGTAAATTTCCGCTTTTTGGATTCCAGCGTTTTGGTTTTTTTTTTAAACACCAGGTATTTAAGCTTATTGCGATGCCAGAACCAGTGCTGCAACAAGGGGCCAGGATACCGTGACTGCTGAAGAGCCTACAAATCCCTGAACTGCTCTGGTAAATCTGGACCTGAGAATTGGGCAGGATTACGGATCATTAGGTTACATGGAAACTCACTGTAGTCACTGCACAAACTCCTGCCAATTTGAGAAGTTTTTATGTTAGGGTGTAAATAATCCTCAACCAGATCTGACCACGTAGATATTTTATGAGCGGAGAAGGAGAACAGAGAGACATGGAAATGGGACTGAGTTGTGAGTGGATGAAGTGCGGTGGCCTTTTAGTTTTCCTGCAGTTGTTATTTCTTTCTATGAATATCAATAAAAGTTCACCTTAGCAGTAACTCACAGGAGACATAACTGGTAGGAAATCAGATTCTCTGATATCTTGATATTTGCCGCTGCAATATAGGGAAGGTTAGTTGGTACCTAAGACCCCAATCCCATATGCTGGGTCGCTGTGAGTAGACCCGGGGAGGCAGCTTTACGATCAGGGCATTGCTAACTACTTGACACATTAATTCCTTGGTATTTACAATGACCCTTGGAGCCTTAATATTTCACCAGCCCTGCTGGAAGGAAATGACTTTTTTCAAAGGCTCAATTCAATGGCACTTGCCCGGCAAAGCAGAAAGTCCCTTCAGGACAGGCGGCATTTTAAGATATCCAGCTCACATTTCGTAGCGTAAAGATCATCCTCTTACACGCCAGCCGTGGCAATACTTGGGAGCTAACACAGATAAAGGCTTCTCTGCATACTACTGTATTTCTTAGAGGGCAAGGTTTTCAGTTTTGAAACCTTTTTTAATTTGCATATGAAAGTAGCTATAAAATATGAATTCCAGTGCAAAGCATTAGCATAAAGCCATTCAGTATTATATATTCTGTCAAAAGTGCCAGGAAAAATTCCACAACTATTGCATTTCCATCTGGAAACATCTTCCTACCCTGAACATTTGCATAAAATATTTCCGCAATAAAGAAAAATTATGAAACATAAACTCTTTACATTCTTTCCAAGTAGGTAACTTCACATTGGTATAAGCCAAGGAACCCTGCTATTGCAAATAAACTTAATTCCCTCTTTTCCAACTATTTCAGAATAATATCAGAATGAAACTCTCTACTCTGTCTTTCACTTAAATGTCTAGGTAGATTTTCAAATTTCTAAGGTTTTGGGGTTTTAAACCAATAAGAAATCACTGAAGAGAGGCTGAACAAGGTTCTCCTGGTCACTGCTGTTTGGGTGCTCAATTCTGCCTCCAGTTGCAGCTTAGGCTTGCCAAATTACGGAAGTAAATTGATGCACAGCATCATTTTTTCCCCAGTACTTAACCTACTGAATTAGCCCTAAATTTTCATAAGTTCATCTTTGCAAGTTAACATTTACCCTGGCATTACCTTGTCTCACGGAATTAGACTTAAAATACTGTGTTTCTAGGGTTCTTCCAGATCTTGGGCAGCAGAGAAGAAAGTTACTGTGCAGCTGTAGCAAAACATAGAGTAAAATAAAGAAGGAAAATAGATGGGACTAAGTTAGGATCAGGTCTTTGATCAAGATGGGAATAAAATTTGGACACTGAGCTAAATTCTGCATCCGGACTGTGGTGGGGCTCACAGGCAGATGGTTACCTCAGGCAGAGGATGAGAGCAGCGTGCATTAGATGCTGATTTGTCACCGTTTCACATGGATTTGGATACAAGAAACCCTGCTCCACACGTGATAAATGAGTTTACAACGATGTATTGCTGAAAGGAGACGGTGCTCCTGGTATTGAAGTATTAAAACTCTTGACTCAGCATTTCACATGGAGAAGATTGTTGTGTCTGTCTGCCACAATCATCTATTAAAACAATTCATAACATAATTCACCACCATATTATACTCTGTAACAACTCTTTAGCTCAGCAGTGGTACGGGTATGGCCTTTGTAATAGCAGAGATGAAACCCACATTAAAACAAGGTAAATAACTTTGGCGTGCTATTTTCTTTTTCCAGTGTCTGGGAATGTTATTCACACCAGTTCTGTTTGCAGCTTATTTCAGCAAAAAGGTCGTGTGCGTTTCAGTCACAGAAAGGAGGAAGTTTAATGCAAAGAATATTTTCTTTCTTTAAATATGTACATTTATCTAACCCTTCCCATGATAACGTGTCAACCTTCTAAGAAAAGGAGGAAGAAAATGCAAACAAAATGTATGTTTGTGTTTTGAACATGTCCATGCAGGTTATATGGAACAGGCAAACATCTTGCTCATGCAATTATAAACTACTTCTCTGTTCTAAATACTTCTATTAAAATATAGCTGCATTTCCCAATCATTTACATCAAGGTTAATTCTCAAAAACTGATGCACTTTAAATGCAGCTCACCAGAAACTAACCTTCTCTCAGGCACAAGCTGTCATTTAACCAAGTCAAAGGTTAAACCACATTTAACGGCACCCTCCCCAGCCCCTCCGTGGGTGCCCTGGCTAACACCAAGTGCCTGGGCTCAGAACAAGGCGGCAGCCCGGGACTGGGGAGCCAGCCTAGGTCTAAAACACACAGGAGGAGTGAAAAAGCCAACTCACAGTTTACTTTTAGACAGCAATCAATCCAGAATACCTGCTCAACAGCACTGCAGCAGAAACACTGAGGAAATTAGAAACACAGCTTGTCCCTGCTGATTTGGCTGTTCAGGGACTACAGGACTTGCTAAACTATGCCTTACACGGGGTAAAACACCAGCTACCATATCCAACATATACTCCAGTTCCTTTTTAGTCCTAATTAAGGAAAAGGAAGTGCATTAGGTTATGATAAAAATTACTTTTAACTCAACCGTACAGAGAGTCTAGACTTGCACAAAATTATTATTAAAAAAAAAAAATCCCTCTTTGAAGAGCCACAGTTTGGGAATAATTAAGATGCACAAGCTGAAATAAACCTGCCCATACATGACAAATTCTGACATGTTTCAAGTAACTGCTTTCTATAACTCTACCTCTCTTTTAATAGAACTTTGTGCTCATGTTGATACAATACAGCATTATTTAGAGTGAGGCTCATGTGCCCACAAAGAGATTCCTTTAATTCTCAAGACCTTTTACATTGCTGGCATCAATTATTCAAGCACACAAGAGTTACACTGTATGGCAAAGGCTTAAGACAAACGACAGTGATGCTGTAGAAGACCCAAATAATGCCCTTCAGTGATGCTGGAAAATATATTCATTGAAAGCCAGTGGCACTGGCATTCTTTTTTCACAGTGAGAGGGATTCAGTAACAGCTTCTAATTTCTTTGGCATGATTCTACAGAATCTCATGTTGTGCCTGCCCTCTAATGCATGAAATAATGCTTTTCTGTTTAGCAGAGTCAGGTCTAAAATGGGGGCTTGGCAGAAATATGCTCCAAAAGGCAAGGGCAGTTGAAAGGACATCTATACCACGTGCAGTGTTCAGGAGCAAATGTCTATGCTTATGTTAAAGGCTCTGGAGGAAATGAAGAACGAGCATTTAAAATTAAAATATCTCTTCATTGACAAAATGTGAATATTTTTAGTTTTCTGGATGATTAAACCTCCTCCTGGAAAGTAAGTTAAGAAACTTTGGGATATTTTTACAGCATCAGGTTAGGTTTGGGGACATCTAGTCATGTGGTGATTCAAGTTCACAATTGCAGGAGATCAGTGCCCTTACAAAGCCTTCTCCAGGAGGCAGCAAGAGTCTCTCCTGAAAGGTCACAATTGGTGCACAAAGTACCTTTCATTTGGGTTAAGGATCAGCAAAGGATCCATTTCATTAGAAGAGAATGGCGTCCCTGTAGATATACTTAACAACTCAGTCTATCAAGATTACACGTACAGGATGCAGACAGAGAAATGGAAAACACAAACTGGGATTTGTACGTGCAAAACCTAAGCTCTTCTGAGCCCCACTGTTTCTTACCGTGCTGTCTTAGAGAAGATTTATGTCTCAATCAAGTGGGGGATTTTGTTGCAGAGATTCAGAAAGCTCAGAAACGGGAAGGGGCAGACAGATGTCCAGAGCTGCCCAACAACAACTGATGTAACTCCACCCCAGGAAGTTAATTTTAAAATTATTTCAGAAGAAAATCAAGAAAATATCTTATAATCAGGAAGAGAAATGTCAAAATGGGCATGGAGTGGGCAAGAAGCCATGCCATGATTTCCAGTTTTGTGTCGATAGCACTTTGCCAGTCTTTGGTAGAGAAGCCATGGTCGTAATTTTAGCAGCTTTGCATGCCAACAACTACAGCTCCAGACTAAAATCAGCGAATTCTCCATAGCACCTCCACATTGCATTTCAGTTTCCTTTGAGGTAGGAAGTCTGTTTCTGAAATTCAACTTCAGGATTTTGTCTTTGGGTTTTCATACAAAGTTCACAGAATTAAACACAAGAGACCATACAAATCGCAAGCACCCTGGGCTGCTCAAGAGTGTGTGCAGCAGGTTTTCACAGGTTGGGCTACACAGCACTGTGGTGTACGGAAATACCATGAAGTTAGCGTGTAAAGTGTTATGACATGCTAATCTATTTATATTCCATTATTGCACTTACTTTGCATAAAAATAAAATTACCGTGAAGGATTTTATTCCTGCATGCAAAACCTTCTCTTCCTTCCCATCGCCAAACTGCTCGTTAGAACAAGATACTCCATTTGCTCCTCACTAAAATAGCAATATTTTATCCAATGGGCAGTAAAATATCTAAGACACTATCATAATCAAATATAATAATAATATGATATTCTTCTTAGCTCCCCAGAGTACGAAAGTAATTTTATTATTTTGGAGATGATTTGAAAGCATCGTAACTACATCTTTATTGAAGCAACATAAATGTCTTTAAAGCTATCTTGGTGCACATGTATCAAGAATACTCTTGAAATTCCTTGTTGTACCTTGTGCCTGAAAATCTATTTGAAACATATTCTACTGTATTGAATTTGTCTGAAACAGCTGATTTAGGCAGCTGATAGAGTATGGCAGGTGCCCCATTCATTGCATTATCATTTTATACAGTCTGTCCATAAAACTCCCAAGAGAAAGATGTACTGTCTGTCCATGAAAAATAATCCACTGTCTGTGGCTTATGGGAACAGCAATAGAATTTTAAATACCTTGGAAAGACCAAAGCTTGGCCATTTACATTATTCTAGCAGCATTTTTCTAGCTGAATGGCCATATTCAATCTCACAATGAGAGCAGTAATGAAATTAAACCAGCACCGTAATGAGGAACTGGAAACACGGGTTTTAGTTTGAAAAACAAAGGCTTCTAAATTTTAAAATAATGAAGCAACATGACTGTTGCACACGATGTGAGGAATGCATTATTCGACACAGCAGTAAAATGCCGAATGTAACACACTACAGCAATATACTGCAGTTCACCCATGGCTCTTCTGATACCCTGTACTCATGTATTTCCTGATGCCAACTGCTCAGACCCCTGCCATTTTTGCTCTCCCCAGCAATTGCCCTGTCTAACAGGAAGAAAAATGCTCAATTAAAAGTCCCCCAAGAAGGCACAATTAAAGAAATCCAGGCATGCCCTAAGAAAGGCTTTCCCACAAGCAGGCGGGCTGGGAGCCGGCACCGCTAACTCAGCAGGCAGGAAAGCTCTCTGCAGATGGGATGGGATGCAAGGGAGAGAGCAAGATGTTAAAAAGAATAAAACCATCCTGAAAGGGCAAAATAAAGTCTAAAATTGCAGAAGCCACCACTGAATGCTTATAAATATCTGCAGGGTGGGTGTCAGGAGGATGGGGCCAGACTCTTTCCAGTGGTGCCCAGTGACAGGACAAGGGGCAATGGGCACAAACTGAAGCAGAGGAAGTTCCAGCTGAACACGAGG